>Ga0307507_10000480_pt1 | contig 84160 bp, 22 predicted proteins | sample 7_EM_MG_FD_207223 | JGI IMG/M metagenome (GOLD analysis project Ga0307507, IMG submission 207223) | Populus trichocarpa ectomycorrhiza microbial communities from riparian zone in the Pacific Northwest, United States - 7_EM | ecosystem: Host-associated > Plants > Roots > Unclassified | place...
CTAGTAAGGCCCCTACTAGACAGTCTAGACCTAGAGAAACACTATATTCTTACTATATAAGAGCCGTATTATAATACCTATATATAATTAATATACTGCCCCTAAGGATTCTAGCTCCTGTATAAACCAAAAGCAGCTATATGCGTGTGCTTTATAATTAGTAAGGCTATTAGCCTATCCTTATAGTTATAGTAGGCAATTAACCTAGATATTGCAGTTATAACAATCCAGATATATAGGGGACTGGTATAAATTATTAATGTGTATAACCCTAGGGTCAAAGGCGTCCCACAAATAGAGAATATTATATTGGTAATAAGCTTACTAGAAACCGAAGGCATGGAGTTTATTCTATTAGGAGATATAAACCTCTACTACCTATAGTATGGAGGTATCCATGTTGCTGCTAACTAATAGGTAGAGTGCCTACTAAGAGCTATAGACATCTGGGGCCTTAAGCTAGTCACCCCCCTAGGAGTAATTATATGGCAATAAGGCACCGCTAGAAGTACAATTAACCTTATATTTATGGACGAAGGCCTATACTAGAGACTTAAAAGGTGCAACCCTAAAGAAGAATGGGTACTCGCCTTAGACTATATCCCTATTTAGATATAACTAGATCTAGATATTAAGGCGCAACTAAATAGTAAAAGATACGCAATAAGGAAGCTTAAGATAGATAGTTTCCTTAGTATAGTTAAATAACAACTTTAAGACCTAGAAGAAATCCACCTAATACTAAATAAGTGAGGCTTGTTAGCTACCCCTAAGGAAATTAACTAAAGACTAGAAAGGATCTAGGCAGCAATTAAAAATAGGCTAGAAGAGCACTACCTAGTCTTAAAACCGGGCCCCTATACGCGATACGCGTGGTCCGTATAATACGCGGTTCTTATTACTAGCCAATAACAAGTAAGAAGGAAATACACAAGTAGCTATAACCCTAAAGATAAGAGATAATACAAAGACATAAGAAACCAGTTAAAGAATACCCTAAAAAAAGAAGGAAGAAATAACTGGAGATGGTTTATAAATAAGTATACTTCTAACCTAAGCCTCCCCCATAATAAGGGCCTTTGGGCCATGGTAAAATGGTTAAAGAAAAAGGTAGGGCGCCTAGTAGAAGACCCATACCTACCACCCCTATAAAGAGTAGGGGAAACATAGGCCACTAATAATAATAATAAGAAGGTAAAGATCCTTATAGAAAGGTTCTTCCCCTAACTGGCTTTAGCAGACCTTAGTAATATTATAGGTAAAACACTAGTAACTCGCCTATAGGTTAACAGTAATATGATAATAAAGGAAATAGCTAGAACTATTAGCCGCCTTTTAAACAATATAGTACTAGGACCAGATGGAATTCTAAATAAGGCCTTAAAAACCTGTGGACCACTTATAGTACCTTAGCTTGCAGATATAGCTAAAGTATGCTTTACTATAGGCTACTACCCATAACTTAGAAGATCTATAACGACAGTTGTTCTATAAAAAGAAGGTAAAGTAGATTACTTAATCCTAGAAAGCTACTGCCCTATTGCCTTAGAAAACACCCTTAGCAAAATCTTAGAAAGGGTAATAGCGGACTATATAGCAGATACGGCCGAGGAATACGCCCTATTACTATAAAGTTAAATAGGGGTAAGAAAGAACCGCTTAACACTATTAGCACTTATGCTACTCGCTACCACTATTAAGTCTATATGGGTGATGCGAAGGGACTTTGTAGTATTAATACTTAGCTTAGATATTAGTAGTGCCTATAATAATATACCCTATAAGCGCCTCCTATACATCCTTAGGGCAAAGGGCTTTCCAGAATAGATTATATAATTTATTTAAGGGTTTATAGGCCAGAAAGAAACATTACTAGTCTTTAGCAGATACTAGAGCCCCCCTATTATAGTTATAATAGGAATACCATAAGAATTACCCCTCTTGCCTATACTCTTCCTTTTCTTTGTAAGCAACCTACTTAACTCCTTTAAGGAAGGGGCGACTTAGGGGATAGGCTTTATTGACAATATAAACCTAATTATATACGGCCTAATAGCCACAGAGAATTGCAGAACACTAGAGAAAGCCTATAACACCTATATAGAATGGGCAAGATGATACGGAGTCCAATTCTTACTAGAGAAATACCAGCTAATCTACTTTATAAGAAAACGCAACCAATCTACAGATCTCCAGTATATAATTTATATTTAAGGCTTTGGGGGTCAACAAGTTTAAGGCCTAAGAGTATTAGGAGTATAGGTAGATAGCAAGCTCTAATAGAGCGCATGTACGTTATAAGCGGCCCATAAGGGCTAAGCACAGTATATTGTAATATCCAGGATTGTTAATTCTATATAGGGTCTATGCTTCTAGAGGTTACGCCTACTATATATAGCAGTTGTCCGGCTAACCATAACGTATAGATCTAGTATTTAGGCCATAGGAGAATTTAAGAAAGGCCCCCCTAAATCACTCCTTAAACTACTCTAAAAGGTCTAAATAGCTTGTCTCCGGAGTATAACAGGCGGGTATAAGCAAACGGCTATAGCACTGCTTAAGAAGGAAGCTAATATCCCCCCCCCCTATAATTATATATTAAAGCCGCTGCAATATAAAGGGTGTAAAGGGAGCGTAACTCTAATATTATAAAGTATATTAAGATACGCCTAAATAAATTATAGAGTGACCCTAGGGTGCCCCACAGGAGAACAAACCAACAACCCTAAAGTAGGGAAGATATATTAGAGAAACAGGTAAAGAAAGCAGAAGAAGAATAGTGCCGTGTTAGGGCCCAGGCCCATATAGAGGAGGAAGGGAGACGTATAAGAGATTAGCAAAGACAACAGTAAGAGAGAGAAAGGAGCTAAAGTAGAGCATAAAAGAGCACCAGAAAACCATCTACCGTAACATAACACTAGTTGGACCAACACTGGAGAGGCGCATAGGAGTTAAAGGTATAGAGGCTATCTTAGGCAAGAGAAACCTAAGCCATAGTATAGTTAATACTATAGGGGGTAAACACCTAAGGGCTTTAAAAAGGCCTAACAGAGGTGGAAAACACAATAGCAACACTCTTAAGAATAGGAATAATAGGACTAAAAGATTGGCTCTACTGGGTGGGTGTCCTAGTAGATAGCCTAAGATGCAAATGTGGCTAGCTAAGACAGACACTAAAACACGTAATACTATTATGCCCCCTATATACCAACTAAGAAGCAATGCTCTTAGTAGCTAGCATAGAGAACTATAATATACTACTCTTAATATAAAAAGGTCTCAAGGCGGTTACCCAGTGGCTTATTAGCCAAAATGTACTAGACCAGTTCTGGGTTGTAAAGGAAATGGTAATAGAAGGCAAAGGGGCGAGTACTAGGCGCCCCTTAATAACTCTACAGTAGTAGAGTTAAGTTTGCGATACTAGCGCGTCCGTAGGCTTATTACGGCAGCAGTGGTTCCCAAGGAGGTTATAAAGTAAGGTAGTAGAGCACCATAGGTGACTCGTAGGCGCCCTATATACAAGTCCTAAAAGGCGGGGAGATGGATTACGGGGTTTTCTTATTTTCTCAAATAGAGTTTTCTCCCTATATGTAAATAAGGAGTAGTCCGCGTGGGCCTAATAGGGATCCGAATCAGACGTTAAGCAATGAATAATTATTATATCTTCCCTACTTTAGGGTTGTTGGTTTATTCTTCTATAGGGCATCCTAGGGTCCCTCTATAGTTTATTTAGGCGTGTCTTAATATACTTTATAATATTAAAGTTGCGTTTATTTTACACCCTTTATATTATAGTAGCTTTAATATATAGTTATAGGGGGGAATATTGGCTTCCTTCTTAGGCAGTACTGTGGCCGTACGCTTATACCCACCTATTATACTCTAGAGGCATACTATTTAGACCTTTTAGAGTAGTTTAAGGAGTAATTTAGGGGGGCCTTTTTTAGTTTCTTTAATAGCCTAAATACTGGATCTATATGTTATAGTTGGCCAGACAACTACTATATATAGTAGGCGTGACCTCTAAAAGTATGGACCCTATATAGAATTAACAATCCTAAATAATGCGATATACTATACTTATCCCTTATGGGCCACTTATACTATATATACGCTCCACTAAAGCTTACTATTTACCTATACTCCTAATACCCTTAGGTCCTAAACTAGTTAACCCCTAAAGCCTTAGATGTAAATTACATGCTAAAGATTTATAGATTAGTTACGTTTTCTTATAAAATAGATTAGCTAGTATTTCTCTAGTAACAATTAGACTGTATATTATCTTGCCTATTCTATATAGGTATTATAGGCTCTCTCTAGTGTTCTACAATTCTCTACGGCTATTGGCCTATATATAATTAGGTTTATATTATTAATAAAGCCTATTCCCTAGGTCGCCCCTTTCTTAAAGAAGTTAAATAGGTTACTTATAAAGAAGAGGAAGAGTATAGGCGAGAGGGGTAATCCTTATAGTATTCCTGTTATAACTATAATAAGGGGGCTCTAGTATTCGCTAACAACTAATAATATTTCTTTTTAGCCTATAAACCATTAGACAAATTATATAATCTATTCTAGGAAGTCCTTTGCCCTAAGAATATATAGAAGGCGCTTATAGGGCATGTTATTATAGGCACCGCTAATATCTAAGCTAAGCATTAATACTATAAAGTCCCTTTATATCACTTATGCGGATTTAATAGTGGTAGCGAGTAGCATAAGTACTAATAGTGTTAAGCAGTTCTTTCTTGCCCCTATTTAGCTTTATAGTAATAGGGCGTATTCCTTAGCCATATCTACTATATAGTCCACTATTACCCTTTCTAAGATCTTACTAAGAGTATTTTCTAAAGTAATAGGGCAGTAGCTTCCTGGGGTTAAGTAGTCTGCTTTACCTTCTTTTTATAAAATAACTATTATTATAGCTCTGCCAAGTCGCGGATAGTAGCCTCTAATAAAGTATACTTTAGCTATATCTATAAGCTAAGGTGCTATAAGTAATCTATAGGTCATTAAAGCCTTATTTAGAATCCTATCTAGTCCTAGTACTATATTATTTAAAAGGCGGCTAATAGTTTTAGCCATTTCCTCTATTATTATATCGCTGTTAACCCATAGGCAAGTTACTGGCATTTTACCTATAATATTACTAAGGTTAGCTAGAGCTGGTTAGGGGAAGAACCTTTCTATAAGGATCTTTACCTTTTTATTATTGTTATTGGTGTCCTATAATTTCCCTACTCTTTATAGGGGTAGTAGGTATAGATCTTCTACTAGGCGCCCTACCTTTTTCTTTACCTATTTTACTATAGCCTAAAGGCCCTTATTATGGAGGAGGCTTGGGTTAAAAGTATACTTATTTATAAACTGTCTTTAGTTATTCTTTGCTTCTTTTTTTAGGATATTCTTTAACTAGTTTTTTATATCTTTATATTGTCTCTTATCTTTAGGGTTATAGCTACTTGTAACAGAACCTTGTAGCTTAGACTACGGTGGGTTCTGTTATTAGGCTGGGTATATAGGTACAATAAAAACAACAACATAATAACAACTGGTGGAGTAGTTGCCCAACAGATTAACTCCAATTATATTCTAAGATTTACTACAAAGAGAGAACTATCTAGGTAGGGACTGTGGTCCTTTAAATACATAACCGTACGCCTAAGAAATCCCTTCGCTCCATAAGGTACGTGTGCTCTATCTACTCTGTATAGATTATATAAATTACACAGATTATATAAATCATATTATATAACCTCGGCTACTATTCCTCATCACATAGTTCCACCAGATCTATCCTAGACCGTACCTGTATTAACTAACTAGCTTCCTACAACTCTTCCCCAAGTAGTTATAACATCGTACTTAAAGCGTCTGTAACACTATCTCCCTCCTCTTTATCTTTGTCCTTGAAGATTCCTAACATCTCCAAGTTGTCTACTAGAGGTGTGATGTCCGTTTAATCAATTTGGTTAATATTATTGCTTATTATACCTAAAGCTTCTTCTTCTTCTTCAACCCTTTATTGCGTGCGTACGGTTTCCTCCATACTATTGCTAGGTAAGATAATGCCGTCTCTATATTCTCGTTGTGTGAAAGAGGGGTTAGTTTGTGTTGCGCTAGCAAGTCCTTCTACCCAACAACCTTCCTTTTATTTGGAGTGCACTAAAGCAAACGTTCATTCGTCTTGCGATGTTCGCTCTATCTCTAACGCTAAATATGCGCGTCCTATAACTCTTAACAGTCTTCAAGTTCCCTAAGTAACTTATTATAGGGTCTCGTGTTCAATCTACCACTGCGAAGCTTAATAACGAGCTCTCAGCCTCCCTTGCTAAGCTTTAACGTACTCGTGCTGCCTATAAGGCGTACTTATCTGCCTCTGCACGTCTTCTTCGTCTTAAGAAGGTGCGTGAAAAGGTTCGTTCCAAGGAGTAAAAACTTGTTCAACAGGGTTTGTCTAAGCTGGGTAACAAAAGGACTGGCTCTCCCCCTATAAGGGAAACAACTCCGAGTAGCTCGGCAATTGCTCCTCTTAGGTCCCCCTTAGATAACTCGTTCTTTGGCGATCCTTTTTTATCAATATTGCCTAACCTATTTTCTTCTAATACTCCTATACCTTTCCTATAGCGTTCCTTAAATTGCTTAGTGGTTTCTAGGTAGTCTCACTATAGCCTATCCACTTTACTTTATACTACGTTTTGTTATCTATATCCTTGTAACTAATAATCTTTAAAACTTGCTATTTGTCTTCCTCCTATTCTCTATACGTGTCTTCCTTATAGACTAGTGGCTTAATATTCCCGTGTGCTGGCTCTAGCATTGCGACATGCTATATAGGGTAGATTTTTATTTTGGCTAGTAGGTTTAACTTATACGTAACCAATAAAATTCTTTACTTAATTTTAAAAGGTCCTAGTCTAATATAGTCTAACTTCTTGCTTAGTTATTAACTCTTAAAATTTTTATATAGTAGCTACACTTTATCCCCCTCCTTAAGATCTGGTCCCTTAGATCTCTTAGCATTATAGTACCTTTTTATTCATTCTTATACTAGTTTAGCTGTTTCTTTAAGGTCTATATAAAGATTTATTAACGTCTCCATTCTTTGCTTAGCTGTGCTACTCGTCTTTTTTGCTTAATATAGCAATAATAATATTCTTGGCTCGTACCCGTAATTCGCCTTAAATGGTAATGTCCCTATTCCTTCTTATGGTGTTGTATTATATGTAAACTATATAACTGGTAATAACAATACCCAATTATTCTATGCGTAATTAATATAATGCCTTAGATACTGCTCTAGTGTCTAGTTTAGTCTTTCCATTTATCCGTCCGTCTGTGGATAATATGCTGTAGATATTACTACGCGAACCCCTTATTCTGCTAGAAACACTTCCTAAAATGCTGCTATAAATCTTGGATCTCTATCTGATATAATCTTGTTTAGTGCTCTATATCTTGCGAATACTTCCTTTATATAGATTCTAGCAACATCTTCTGCTAATATCTCTTTAGTGTATGCTATAAAGTATCCCTACTTTGTTAGCTTATCTACTATTACTAAAATCGCGTTATAATCTTGTCCTGTAATAGGATCTCTTAACTTTAGTAACTTAATAATAAAGTCCTATAATATAACCTCCCATGGTCTTCCTGGTGTCTTAATAGGTTATAGCCCTCTGTACAGCTTATGCCTTGTTAGTTTGTTTCTTTGGCAATCTGGATATTCCTTTATAACTTATCTTGCTAGTCCCCAGATTCCTTAAATAATATACTCCTCTTAAAGTTTTAATACTAAGCCTATAGCTCCACTATGTCCTTGTGTTATTCCCTTGTGAAATTCCTTAATAAATTCTTCTGCGATAGACTTAGGTATATATATTGCTTCTCTATTTTCGTATTGCTCTAAGTCTGGATCCTCTACCTATACTACTTAGATCTTCTATGTCTAATTACTCTCTAGTAATTCGTGGATCTAACTTTCCTTAGTTGCTATAATCTTTGGATAATTATACCTAATTAATCCGTCTTAATTCTTTTGTAACAAAGCTCCCAATAGCTTTTTATTACTTTATAGTTCAGCCTTTCTGCTTAGAGCGTCTGCTCGTGCATTGTCTATACCCTTAGTATGCTGAATTTCGAAATGGTATTCTATAAGCATTTCCGCCCATCTAACCTATCTTTAGTTAAGTTCCTTTGTTATTAGAAATCCTATAAGGTTCTTATAGTCTGTCTTAACCATAAATGGTTTCTCTATGCCTTATAAGAATACTCTCTATTTTTTAAGTGCTGTAACTATACCTAACAACTCTTTGTTGTAGATGTCATAGTTTAACTCTAGTGGTGTTATTTTTCGACTATAGTATGCCACTGGGTGCCATCCATCTTAATGTTTCTATAGGAAGTATGCCCCTAGTGTAAAGTCTAATATATCTATTTCTACAACCGTCTTTAGACCTAGTTAATAGATCTTAAGTACTAGCTCCTAGGTAAACAACTCTTTAATTCTCTTAAATAGTTCTTATTATTCCTTTCCCTATACCTATGGTTTGTCTTTTTTCGTTAGCCGCGTAAATGGCTTAATGTCCTATAACTATTGCGCTATAAACCTTCTATAATAATTGCAAAACCCTAGGAACGATTTTAACTGCGTAACATTCTCTAGTTCTTGCTAATTTACTATAGCCTTAATCTTCTTTAGATCTATACTGAGTTGGCCTAGTTTAATAATAAATTTAATAAAATCGGTCTTCCTAGTAAAGAACTTGTATTTTTTAATTGCTACTGGCATCTATTCTTCTTATAGTCTCTTTAAGACCTATTTGACGTGTTTTCTGTGTTCTTCCTTACTCTCTAAGTAGATAATAATGTTGTTAAGGTATACTATAACAAATTTATCTAGGTGTTCTCCTAATACACTATTAATTCGCTTCTAGAACGTTGCTAGTATGTTTATAAGCCTAAATTGTATAACTAATAGCTTATATAGTCCTTTCTTTAACCTAAAGGCTGCCTTCTATTTATTGCCTTCCTTGATCCTAATCTAATAGTACACCTATTTTAGATCTATCTTCGTAAAGATCTTTACGTTGCCTATTCTATCTTGGATTTCGCTAATTAAGGGTAAAGGATACCTATCCTTCCTAGTAATGCTGTTTAACTATCTATAGTTTATACATATCCTAAGTTTTCCGTTTTTCTTTAGGATGAACAACACTAGATATCCTGCTAATAACTATAATAGTCTAATATATCCCTTTTGTAAGTTCTCCTGAATAAACTCCTTAAGCGCTACTAACTCTGTTTTAGTAAGCTTATAAATTGGAAAGAACTTTAGACTTATTCCTTTTTCTAATTCTATCTTATGGTCCTAAGCTATATACTCTAATAGCTTTTTACTTTCTGGTAACCATAACTTTTTACCATACTTATGGTATTTCTTTGGTATATAACTTAAGCCTTATTTAGTCTCTTTATATATTGCTCTAACTTGGTACTATACTATCTTAGTTTGCTATCGCACTTTATACTATTATATATTTTTAATATTGACTTAACCTATAACCTAATTAACCTTTGGATTGTACTTCTGTAACTAAGGCATTCCTAGTATTGCCTTATCCTGTCCTAATAGTAGGATATTAAAAGACATTCTAACTAGTCTCCCTTTAATAGTTATCTGAATAAGTCCTGTTTTAAGATTAATAATGCCTCCTCTATAGGCTATTTAATCTCCTAAAATTGTTATAAGTGGATATAGGTGTTCCTTCTGTCTGTGTGGTAACCCTATCCTTTCTACTACCTTTAGTGATATGTGGTTCCTAGTTGCTTTACTATCTACTAACACTTTAAACTGCTAATCTTACCACTTAGCTCTTAAATTTAGGTATTATCCTTAAATTTCTTTAAGGGTCTAAGGCTCTAACACTAGTTCCCTCTAGTTTTATACGCCTCCCCTTTTCCTAACTGTTGGCTGCTTGATCCTGCTTATACTTAGTCTAACTTTGGCTAATACTTAGTTTATTTCTTTTCCTCTACGTACTATGGACAAGTGTTCTCTAGGCACTTTTACCACTATTATCCGTCTAGGTATTCTTCCGTAAGGAATCTTCCTAGTTAAAGTATTAAGTCTCCTTAACCTTATACTTCTACTAGGTGCTAACTATATATATACTTAGCGTTCCTAAACCGCTTTTCCTCTAGTGCCTAATATATTTTTGCTAGGTACTTCCGGTTCTTATCTTTGGGTGCTCTATATATGTTATATATATTATCCACATAAGCTATCCACAATAGTGTATAATACGCTGCATGTTTTAGGTTAACTCTTAGTTTGTTTTTATTTTTAAGTTTAAACCTATACCTGGTTAACCTAATCACTAGTATCTCTACTACAGGTACTAAAATTTGTCGCTTACTTCTCTAGTTCCTAGATCCCTCTTCTAGGTTCCTTAACGTTATAATTAATACTTCTTTAATATAACTTATGCGTTTCTCCGTAATGGGTTAGTCTTAGACAACTTTTTTATCTAGCCACATATAAAAATCTTCCCATTTATTACTATATCGTTGCCTATACCACTTTCCATATAACTGGTTTAGTGTGTATGGTCTATCCGTTAGAAAGTACCTTGTTATCACTGCATTATAATATCCTTTGGTATATCTTTCTTTAAACCTAGTTAGAATATCTAGATCCTCTTCTTGTTCTAGTTTATCTAACTACTTTGCCCTAGGTGTCCCTACACTCAGCCTATTAGTAATTCTTTATATGGGTACTTTATTTCTTATACGACCTAGCGTAGCTGATCTCTTATCTAGCTTTTGCTCTTACTATACAATAATTCTTGTCCTGAACTTATCCATAGTTTCTTATTTTCTGCGTCTTACAGCTAGATCTTTATAGTCGTCTTGCTTTTTAATCCTAGTATTAACTATTTAATCTTTAGGCTAAATACTACGTTTACCTAGAATTGCTAATATTCTTATTTATTCTCCAAACTTGTAGTTCTTAAACTTGCGTCCTATACTTATTTATTTGTCACTAAACTAAGTTACTACCCTTTCCTATTAGTTTTCGTCCGTTATAGGTCCTTAGGTATGTCTTATCTTACTTTAAGAATCTTAAGCTTCTTTTATCTCTTTTTAAGAATCTTAAGCCTATGGCCTTTTGCCTTTATTAAGTAATGAGCTAGCACTAGCAGTTATCTACTTACTTAGTTTCTTTTAAACGTTGCTCCTATCGTCTTATAAAGCGATAAAAATCGTATCTAATGGTGTTATAACATCCGTTACTAAACCTCGTTTGGTAATGGTCTTAGTCTCTACTTCTGTTGCGTTATTAAGGTTTAAGTGCTCCTAGTTAGCCTTCTTTTTATCCTTATTGCTATTAATTAATAAGTACTCTAACTCTATTATCATTACTACTAATCTTTGTCCGTATATTGCTATAACATCTTAATCTAGCTCGTAGAGTTGATCTTATTCTTCGTCTAACTCTTTAGTTCCTTAGAGTCCTTTTGACTCTGGCTCTTATAGCCAATAGCTTACGCCGTACTTAGCGTCCTCATGAATTCGGCATGCATTGTTATAACAATACGCAAAACTATTAATTAAATATTCTTTTGTTCCTCGCAGTGCACCGTCGTCCCTCTATATATATATGCCATCTACTGGTCTGGTTCCCTTTACCGCGTAGTTACTCTAACCACCTCTATAGTCTCTAGCGAAATAACCTTATTTTCCATAATTTATGTAAGCTCCATCTTTAAACCATCTTTCTTGCTATAAAGTCCGCCTAAACATCTTCTACTGCTAAAATCTTTAGTTTGGCCTCTACTCCTAGGTCCTTTAATTACTTAATCCTTAACCTCTAGGTTTCTATAGTTTCTTTTCCCACCTTTAGGTTTCTTTAGTACCACTTAGGTCCATTAGCTCCGCGCCATTCTATAGTTTTTAACTCTATATCTGCCGTTACGTACTCTGCGCCTTATACAACTATAAAACTCTATCTTGCCCTCTTTTAGCTTATTCCCTTTAATAGATTCTATTATTAATCTTTATTAACTAATCTATTAACTCTTTTAGAGTATCCGCATCTTCTATTAGGATAATTGCGTCCTAGACTTTAGCCTTAAGTCCCTATTTATACTATGCCATAAGCGCCCTATTATTCTACTTAACCTATATAGCTAGTGTTTAAAACTGTATTATATACTCAATTGCTAAAGTGCGTTATACTAAGTTCTAAAGCTTTTGTTCCGCTATGGTTATAGCCTCCAGGTCTCTAAATATCTATATTAGTTGCTCTGCGAACCTATTCCAACTAGTAAATATATACCGTACATCCTAGTTAGTAGTTATTATGCCATTGGCCTATATTTCCGTGAGATACGGCTTAAACTACTTAAGTGCCCTCCCTATCAGGAATAATCCTACATAGGCTACTTGGTCTAACAATATTGCTAACTTCGCTCCTTCCTGTACTACCTTAAAGTGCATTTACATAAGAAATCCCTTAAGCTTTAACTTCTCTCCTAAAAATCATTTAATTAAAGGTAACTTAATCTTTACTACTCCAATTCTATTAATGCGTTCTTTAAGTATCCTATTATTATCTTATAAGTGATCAACCATTTCCTATAACTAACCTCGCGTAACCACTTAAGAATCCCTATTATCCATACTGGTATTACCTAGCCCTAAGGTTATGGCTGCCGTTAACGCCGTTATAACTGGTACTACTCTTAGTGGTATGTTGTTCGAGTTTATTCTAATACCGTAACCTTAGTAGTAAATGTGTAACAGAACCTTATAGCTTAGACTACGGTAGGTTCTGTTATTGGGCTAGGTATATAGGTACGACAAAAACAATAACATAATAACAACTGGTGGAGTGGTTGCCTAACAGATTAACTCCAATTATATTCTAAGATTTACTACAAAGAGAGAACTATCTAGGTAGGGACTATGGTCCTTTAAATACATAACCGTACGCCTAAGAAATCCCTTCGCTCTGTGAGGTACGTGTGCTCTGTCTACTCCGTACAGATCACACAAATCATATAGATCACATAGATCATATTATGTGACCTCGGCTACCATTCCTCATTACATAGTTCCACCGGATCCATCCTGGACCGTGCCTGTATCAACCAACTAGCTTCCTGCGACTCTTCCCCAAGTAGTCGTAACATCGTACTTAAAGCGTCCGTAACACTACTTATATATTTCCTTCTTGCTTATTATTAACTAGTAATAAGAACCACAGATTATGCAGATTATATATATCGTGTATAGGGGCTTGGTTTTAAGACTAGGCAGTGCTCTTTTAGCCTACTTTTAATTGCTACCTAGATCCTTTCTAGTTTTTAGTTAATTTCCTTAGGGGTAGCTACTAAGCCTTGCTTATTTGGTATTAGATAGATTTCTCCTAGGTTTTAAAGTTATTGTTTAACTATATTAAGGAAACTGTCTATCTTAAGCTTCCTTATTTCGTATCTTTTACTATTTAGTTGCGCCTTAATATCTAGATCTAGCTATATCTAAATAGGGATATAGTTTAAGGCGAATGCCTGTTCTTCTTTAGGGTTATATCTTTTAAGTCTTTAGTATAGGCTTTTGCCTATAAATATAAGGTTAATTATACTTTTGGCGGTGCCTTATTGCTATATAATTACTTCTAGGGGGGTAGCTAGTTTAAGGCCCTAGATGTCTATAGCTTTTAGTAAGCACTCTACTTATTATTTAGCAGCAATATAGATACCCCCTTACTATAGGTAGTAGAGGTTTATATCTCTTAATAGGATGGACTTTATGCCTTTAGTTTTTAGTAAGCTTATTACTAATATAATATTCTCTATTTATAGGACTTCTTTAACCCTAGGATTATATATATTAATAACTTATACCGGTCCCCTATATATCTAAATTGTTATAATTATAATATCTGGGTTAACTGCCTGCTATAACTATAAGGATAGGCTAATAGCCTTACTAATTATAAAGTATACGCGTATAGCTGCTTTTAGTTTATATAGGAGCTAGAATCCTTAGGGGCTGCCATATATTAATTATATATAGTTATTATAATATGGCTCTTGTATAGCAAGGATATAGTATTTCTCTAGGTTTAGACTGTCTAGTAAGGGCCTTACTAAATAGTGGTTTATATTGCCGCAGTTATACTATATAATAGATAGGTGGCGGACCCCTAGTAAGGGTTCTTTATCTCTTCTTTATTTCTTACTTCTTCTATTTCTACTTTCTCTAGGATTTTTAGAATTTCTATCTCTTATATCTACGCCCTAGTTGCTACTTATTTTATATAAAGCTTTTTATTCCTATATCTTATATTCCTACTAGTGCTTCTATATCTAAATTTATTATTATCTTTAGTTCTTTCTCTAATCTTACTAATTAGCTATATGCCCTTTATAGGTTGGCTATAAATGTTATATTTGCCATATTAAGTTTAATTCTTAATTATTCTGGTTTTAAGCTTGCTATAGCTGTCTATAGGGGTCTTCCTATAGGGCGTCCTCTTCCTTATATCCCCTATAACCTTTATATCCCTATTTAGTCTAGTAATATTATATAGTGTCGCTTTTAGCCCATTAAGGCTTAGGATAGCTAGCCTAGCCCCCTAATATTAAAGGTAGGAAATACTAGAAAGACACCTATGTCCCCCTAGCTTATTACCTGTTGTTTTTGTTTATATAACCTAATATATAGTTATTCCTATAGCTATTAAGTCCTTACCTTTTATCTCCTATATTTAATATAGTCTTCTCTCTCCTACGCCTTATATATGCTTTAATAACAGTTTATATATTTTATTTAGTCTTAATTTAAGCAGTATTTTATATTATAGGGGCTTATATAGTGGCCGCAGTACACCTATACTACGTATATAGATTAGGTGTATCTCTATTATATGTAGCAATAGTATTATTCTAGGCGTAGTCTATAGTTATAGAGTCTTATATTATATATAAGGCTATTTATAATTATTCCTTTTTAGATTAGGAATTTTTATATTTCTAGTATATATATACTAATAATAAGGGAGCTATATATTTAACTAGTGTCTCCCTAGTATTATAGATTAACTTAGAAGTTTACAAATAAGCTTAATTGCTGGCTATTGACCGTGCTAAGTATATTAACGTATAATGGTTTAAGACGTTTAATAAAGAATAGGAATAGGAATAGGAAACGTAGTTAAAGAAATAGAGGTAGTTATGGTATGTGCGTAGGTGTTACAGGACAAACATACGCAGGTAACTCCCATAATAGTACCCCCCTCTTAAACTTAAGCTCCTACAAGACGTATATATATACAAAAAGAAAAGACAGAAAAGGAAAGGAGAGGGTAGGTAGGTAAAAGCTAAAGCTATATTAGCCTTGCTCTAACGCCTCTACGTCCTCCACCTACATGGCTTTACCAGTTTAGTCCTTCTATATTTTATTATTAGGCTACTAACTTCTTAGGCCCGAAGTATAGCCCTAGCCTCTATTGCCAGCTTCGCTACGGTCCTCGCCACTAGGAGACGCTATATGCTAGAGCTCATACGGTCCCCTTACTCGCTCTTGGCAGCTCTACGGCTTCCTATTATATCTATATATAGTCCCTCCTCACTAGGCCTTGTCCACAAGGCCAGGGCCCCCCCTCCCCCCCCTTAGGGGGTCGAGTTATATGTTATATCGTATTGTATATGGGGTGAATAGGTAGGAAAACAGATTTTGGGTATAGTCCTATATTTATAGTTATATTAGGTACAGTGCAGTACTTATAGTTATAGTCATGTGGCAGTACAGTGCCAGTGTAGGTTAGTTCCATAGGCAAATTAGCACGGAGTCTTATTAGTTTGGTGGCAGTACAGTGCTAGTAATAGGGTTGGCTTGTAGGTGTATTGGTATAAGGCTTATTAATAGGTCTGTAGGCGTATTAGTGCGGTGCTCATTAGTATATAGGGCAGTAATAATGCGGGCTTAGGTAGAATAGTAGTACAATGCTAGTGACTAGTAGTATAATGCAAGCATAGGTTAAACCAGAGGGGCAGTAATATGCCTATTTGTAATCAGTGTCGTAGGTATATTATCACAAGGACTTATCAGTTCGCAGGGCAGGACAGTGCAAGGCTTGTCGGTCCATAGGCGTATCAGCACGGGGACTTGTCAGATTCGTAGGACAGTAACGGTGCGGGCTTTGGTAGAACGGCAGTACGATGCTAGCGACCAGTAGTATAATGCGAGCGCAGGTTAAACCAAAGAGCAGTAATATGCCTACTCGAAATTGGTGGCAGTATGGCGCCAGCGCAGGTCGTTCGCAGGCGTATCGGCGCGAGACTTGTTGGTTTAGGCTCGTATGCAATCGGCACGAGGCTTGTCAGCTCATAGGCGTATTGGCATGAGGCTTATTGGCAGCGTGGCCAATAAACCGTCGATTGGATTAATAAGGCTTCGATTAATTGATTGGATTATTAATTAAAGCCGTCAGATTGGACGGATTATTAAGATCGGATTGCAAATAATCGCAATCCAACGGTTAGATTAAACTCGCGATTCTTGGCATGGTGTTAAGGCTTAAGTTGAGGCTTGGCGCCAGATTGTTAATCACTTACCTAAATCTAGAGCCTAGATCTTGATTCACAATCCTTGGCATGGTGTCACAATTAATATTTATTATAAAATTAGCCATAATAGAAAATAAGAAGCTAAATATTACCATACTACCTAGTAAAATAAGTAATAAAATATAGCAAATCTAATACCTAATTAAGCCCTAGGAACTCCCATTCTTAACCACTTCTTTAAGCACTCTTCTTCCTTAATTAAAGCAGCTTAAAAGCAATTGCGATTGGGCATAACTATTCTACCTGTGTCGCTAAATATCCTTTTGCATTTGGTACTTATTCTAGGGCAATTATAAAGCTCTAAAGCCAATTTATGAAGGATATAGTACTGCTTGCGATGATCTACCTACTATTTAATAGGATTTGGAATCTTTTCCTTAGGAGGGGAGGCATAGTATCTGTTAAATTCATCCTCAACTGCTTGCTTAGTGTTGGTAAGGCGTAGAAAATGACTAAAATTTGACACCTTTTCTTCCTTAGAGACCTTATTAAGTTCGGGCGATTGGTATGGCGATTTAGATGCAGCGGCGTGCTCCTCTACAACAACGGCAATTTGATGCTGCTGTATATATTCTACCTAGTAGCCCTTTACTGCCTTCTTACAGTTATTAATTTAGGCCTTATTACTTACCCACTTCTCTTTAAAGTAGTTAAACTTAAGGCTAGGATAAAGTATAATAGCAGCGTGATAAGCAGGTATAAGATTAGTGCGCTTATAGTAAGCTCTTATCTTAAGATGGCTAAAGTCAACAGCTATTTTATATTAAGGAGTTAGTAATTAGAGCTTTAATAAGTTAGTAGGCTTCCTACCTGTTTTAAAATAGCTATCTAGCTTATTCTGCAGCTCCTATATAGTAGATTCTAGGTGCTCTAGAATATAATCTATTATAGGAAGCACCTTCTATAAGGCGCCATGCGTTCCGTCCTAGACATTACCTTTAATTTGCTTTGTTATTTGCTATATAGGAAGTAGAAGCTTATGGAACTATTCTAGTTCAGCCTAGTCCTTATTTAAAAGGCGATCTTGTAATAGAGCTGCATAGCGTCCGTAGGTAAGGTCGATAGCGTTACAAAGTGGTAGTACTATAAGAAAATATTAGTTGTTATTTTGCAAATGGTATCTAGTGTCTGCATATATATAATTTTAGTGTGAAATATACTAAAAGTATATAAAATCCATACCGAGCAGCATTTTAATGATAACTGCGTACTTAGTAAAAGTTTTACTTACTAACATCTACTTGCAAGAAGATTGAGTTCTACTTTACTCTACCGTTGCTTGGCACTGTATAAGCCGTGAATAGCTAATCTAGCTTTAGTTTAGTAGACAGGTAGAATCTTTAAAGCTCTTTAAAGGCCTGTATATGCTTAGGCGACCCTTGTAGCCACCAAACGATATTATATACCTTACCAATCAAGCTCTTCTTTCTCCACTCCTTATACTAATCCTCCTCGCTTATACTTGTAAAGCTCCTCTAAAAGAGGCTTAGCCTATCGCCAAATACAATTACCTTGGCGATAAGGTTAAGGATATAGCCAGAGCACCTAATACGGCATTCCTTGGCGTCCTATCCGCATTGGATTATAAGGAGGTTAATGGCTCTATTATTTAGGCTGGTATTATTGCCAATAAGGAAGCTAATCTTATAGGTAATATTGTATTATTCTAATACACCAGAAAGTAGAGCTGTGATATTCTCTCTAGTCTTAGAGCTATAGATTTTAGACAAGCTAATTAGAAGAGCCTATGCACGGCCAATCTTATTAATAAAGTAGGCTACCATAGAGAGGACGCCTACACTACTGCGAGAACTCTAGCTGTTAAAGCTGATATAAATCCTGCCAATTGCGTTCTATATAAGCTTAGTAATAGCTTTATAAGCGCTAATATAGCGGGCCTTAATCCAGGCGCGACTACTCTTATGCGAGTTAGGGTAGATACCATCTGCGGTAGGATTTAAAAGCTTAATAAGGTGTTATAGGTGGGAGCTAGTGCTCTAGCGCCTAGTAATTCCTTTTATAATAATAAATTTAGTAAATAGCCTTTGCGCCCTACCCAAATTAACCGGTGTAACTAGATTGTATAACATCGTGGGAAAGGAAATAGAGGTAGGTAAGGTAAAGAATTTGCTAGAGGGAAGATTAGACCCGTTTCAGCTAATTTAGTAGTGCCTGCAGAGGTGTCCAATTATATAAGTTATACTAGTGGCAGAGAATATAAAGTTATAGTAGGCTTTTTAAAAGAGGCCTGCTCCTTATAATAGAATTATTAGTATTAGGGTATCTATATCAGGAGCCTAACTTATAACGCTCGCAGGCCTAGCAATCACGCCTATTTCGGTTCTTAATTGGATATCTATAAGCCTATATATCCCTTGCACCAATAATAACGTCCTATAAAATGTGGCCCGTGCGCACCAATCATATATGGGCGGTAAGTCGTTCTGCCGCATCACCAGGACTGCGAAAACACGCGAGATGCCAACCACCTCAAATTTGTATGCGCACGAATGAATTCAACCATTACCACTATATCTCGCCCACACACTCCTTAAAATAATGACTAAATTAATTATTACTATAAGCCGCATAAGTGCTTTTATGCGTGCGTATACAAATTTAGGTAGGGAGAGGTGGGTGCAGGCATCTCGCGTGTTTTTGGCCGACTTTTTTGTCCACAGCATGCGCAAGAAAGTTTAATGTTCTTGACTGCGTGCACGGGTCACATTTTATAGGACGCCATCGGTGCAAGGGATATAACTTCCGGGCACGCCTGCGGCGTAAAAAGGAAGGCTTATAATTAGGTGGAAGATCCTTCCAGCTAATTACTTAACGGCCATCTTTTAAGAGTAGTCTCTCGCCTATTACTTCGCCAATATTAGAGTCTTCTGTATTGGTATCTTTAGCAGGAGGGTCTATAATTATATAATTAGCGGTCTCCTTAATAGTAGAGACTGTAGCGGGAATGCTCTTAGGGGGAGTACTGCAAAGGGAGCTCCGTACGCCACTAGAGCTACGGGAGGAAGACGTATGGCTACACTAGGTGCCCGCAGAGCAGCAGGAAGCAGCCGGAACTTAAGTAATAAAGCGATCTATTATAATTAGCAAGAAGAGGAAATAAAGTAGGAATGATTTAGTAGAGAATTCTGGTAGGGACTTATTAACTTTTATACTAAGATTCTAATCGCATTACAATCGCATTCCTATTGCAACGCGTATACAGTCACATGCGGTCTAAACATGCAGTAAATTTTCTGGCGCTTATAATAATAATATTAAAGTAATTTCCAGGACTTAGAATAAGCAAAAATAATATAATAATAGTAAGGTATTAGTGAGAGAAAGAAGCTGACGATGGAGGGAGTTTAATATTATTTCCTGCGCACAGCCCTAACTCTAATCTAGCCAATCAGACCTATAGAATCAAGGTTATATACACGGGCTTCCCCCTTTAAAAGAACTTTGAACTTTATATAAGACTTTCAGCTACCCCCCCTTCTTGCCTTTCTTACCCTTAATCACCACCTTATATAGCTATTTAGATCCTATTACGCTTAGAAAACATAGTAGCGTGTATAAAGCGCGTTTTAGGAAACTTTAGGCTAAATCTAGCCCCAAATTTACGCCCCCTAAACTCACCACCATACTAACTTTGTAATAGATGCTTATATACCTACTATAATAGCCCTACCAGAAAGGCTTCTACCTGTGCCTCTATTCCTGTGGCTTTTAATGGCGTGTATTACCATTAAAATAAGTTAATTTAGGCCTTGTAGAACTACCTCTAGGTTCATCCTGAAGCTTATTTCTAATAAGACTATACCATTATTAGCTACTTCTAATACCACCACTAATATACACCTCTATCTCCCTTATCCGACCTTAATCCAATCTAATCCGGATTAAGACGGATAACCTCACGGACGGATTGGATTGATAGGTTAATTTTCGGATTAGCAATCCGTCGACTAATTGATTACGGATTGGACGCTTAATTAGCCACGCTGCTTATTGGATTTGTAGGGCAGTAAGGTGCAAGCTCCGGTAGGACAGTAGTAAGATGCCAGCTTCTATGTTTATGTTCGTTATATAGTAGGATGCGAGCCATCAGGTCAAACCAGAGGGGTGGTAATATGCCTTTTTGAAATCAGTAGCAGTAGGGTATTAGCGCGAGGTCTTATCCAGTTTAGAACCTTAATATCCTAGTCTACCCGCAGCCAGCAGCTCCTGTTCCTACCCTCGTGTTAGGTATAGAAAGGCATGCTCCGCGACCAGTAGCCCTAGGCCAGCCAGGAATAAAAAGGGTCAAACATAGTATCATAGATTGACTCAGCAGTTTACAAATAAGCTTAATTACTAGCTATTAACTGTGCTAAGTATATTAACGCGTAATGGTTTAAGACATTTAATAAAAAACAGGAACAGGAACAGGAAACGTGGTTAAAGAAATAGGGGTAGTTATAGTACGTGCGTAGGTGTTACAGGACGAACATACGCGGGGGACTCCTATGACACCTAGCGGGTCTCTAGCAACCTTTATATCCTCTTATTATTCTTATTATATACTTAGTTTATATTTTCCTGTTAAAGCTATTAGATTTAGGTAATCTTAAAACCTAGTATAAAGCGTTCCGTTTGTTTTACTATCTCTTATATAGTTACTATATTATCCGCCTAGCGTCCCTTTTCTACCTAAAGGCTTATAAAAACTACTAAGACTTTAACTAGGAAATCTTTATAGAGTATTTTTATACCAATGCGTTCTCCTAGCCTATCCCCTACCTTTATAGCTTATTCCTTTGCCTATTAGTCCTTTAGGGTAACTCTAATATCTCTGCTTCTAAGGTATTAGACTATAATAGCGTTATAGACCTCTTTATAAATCTTTATAAGGACTTTTATTTCTAATTATCCCCTAAGCCCCTCTACTTTTTCTATATTTAGTTATATTATAATTATATACCTAGTTATTATTTTAAGAGGGGTAGGTTTTTTATGCTATAAAAGCATAGCTATAGTAGCCTAGGTATAGTTTGCCGGTAAAGGGGTTTTTATTTATTTTTAATTTTGCTTATCTATTAGATAATTTAATTAAGGGTTTATTAGAGGGGCGCCTAAAGTTTACTAAACTGGCAAAGCCATTCTACTAGCTGCGTTAGTTTATTATAGCTAATAGTTACTCCCCTATAGTTTTAGATACTAAACGTATCTAATAGGCTTTGTATTTTATTAGATACCTTTTTAATAGAGGTATTTCTGCTTTATAGTGTAGTATTTGCCTATTTTTGTTATGGAGGGCTATTGCTAGGCATAGTTCTGGCGGTTATACACAAGTACAAACCACTATTGTTTAACGTGTGCTGTTATGGACGCTTTAAGTATAATATTATAACTATTAGGAGAAGAGTTAGAAGAAGCTAGTTGGTTAATAAGGGCACAGTCTAGGATGGATCCGGTAGAACCATATAATAAGGAATAGTAACTAAGGTCACAAGGTGTATTCTATATAATCTATATAATCTATAAGATTTATAATAGAGCGAATAGAGTATATAGAGTAGGCGGAGCAAGGACTTACTTAGGCATATAATTGTGTATTTAAGGACCCATAGTCCCTACCTAGATAGTTCTTTTCTTTATAGTAAATCTTAGAATATAATTGTAACAGGACTAGCCTAGTTACAGTAGGAATGTCTCGGTAAAACACTTGACAGATAAACTTGACGCCTTGATCGACTTCTGCCAAGTTCTGCCAGATCAATCGAATTCTACCGAAGTCCGTCCGCGTGCGCACGTGCGTACGCATCGACCAAGACCCCTAACTATTTAATTACAAGATTCTCTGGTTATTCCTTTCTCTTCTTTATGTAACGTCTTGTTCTCTTCAAGAGCTATATACCCTTAGATTTAGATAGAATTTATATTATTCCTTTAAATCTTCCCCAAAGCCTCTTCGCGCCCTTACATTACGTTGCGTTAAAAAAAAAAATAACTACTATTAAAATGGCAAACGAACCCGAATCCTCTTTGATAACTATAAGTATTATATCCCTAGTTAGGGAATAGTTGACCATAATGCAACAGTCCTTTACGGATGCCTTAGCTTAGTAGCGGGCTGTACTAGAAGCCCAGCATTAGCGATTAATAGAAGCACTCTGTAAAGAACTCTGTAATATCTAAGCATTTATATTAGAGACCCCAATACCGCCTATAAATAAAATTGATATAACTGTATCCGAACCTGGCCCCTTAAACGCGAACTTTAAACTAGTAATAGTAACTTAACCTATATCTATAATAAATTTAATACCTGTTATAAAATCTAAAAAGCTCCCTAATCCTCTAATGTTTAATAGAAATTAAAATAACCTACGTCCCTTTATAACTAAGCTCCGTCTTAAACTCTTAATAAACTATAACTAATACCCCACCAAAGCTAGCAAAATTAGCTATGGAATGTCTCGTTTAAGCAAGGACGCTACACGAACTATAGATCCATTCTTCTGTAACGGCACCTTTATTAGTTTTAAAATCTTCGTCTCCCTATTAAAATGAATGTATAATGACGCCAGCCGCGAACACACAGCTGTTATTAAACTTAAAAACCTATGATAATAGAACCGAGAATTTACCAGCTTCTTTTCGGAATTTTTAGGCCTTATTAGCAAACTGGATTAGAATAAAGCTGCTAAAGTCGCTGCTCTTTAACAAGCTATTTCGGATAAGATTAGAGCCTAGTTAGTAGGTAGGAAACTGCTAAAAGACCTGCCTAAATTTACTATAATGTGTTAACAAATTAATAAGGACCTTTAATATAATAAATAAACTTGTTCTCTAAAGCTAACCACGCCTTATGTTTAAAACTCTATAAAACTAATATATACCCTAAAACGCGATCCCTCTCTAAACCTAAAAAGTCCTATATATAACCTTATAGACCTTAATACCACTTAATCTTATATACCCTTGGGAACTAACGAACAAAGAACTTAAGCCACAAACAAAGAATGCTTTAGATGTGGTAAAAAAGGATATATTTAAAGGAATTGCCGAACTTACCCTTTTGAAAAAGTCTGCCGTAGTTCCTCCCGGTCTTTAAATTATACCTACCCCTTAAATTGCACTCGTTCTTTAAGCCGTACTCGCTCCTTAACCTATACTTATTCTATAAATCATACCTAGTTATTATAAAGTATTTTACCCTTAGCTAACTTGGAAAACGAATTATCCTAGGGCCAAGTTACGCCTTAGGATAAGAAGTGGAAGAGTATAAGTATCTAGGCTCTTCCAGCGCTGATATACAATATAACTCCCTTAATATACTTGGCGAAATTTAAATACTTAGAAAATGGAAGGAGGTACAAATTCTTATAGATAGTAGAGCCACTAGTATAGGCTTTATTAATACAAACTACGCAAAAACCTAATACCTGAATTTAAAGAAACTTAATAAGCCCTAAGGCCTATAAGGCTTTAATGGCAAACCCTTAATATATAGCGAATTAACGCACTACGCTCTTATGAAAATATGGATAGGTAAATACCTTAAATACATTTCCTTATTTATAATACCCCTAAAGTAATATAAGATAATACTTGGACATAGATGGCTAAAATAACACAACCCTTTAATTAGCTGGGTTAAAGAAATACTAAAATTCCGTACAACCTACTGCCAAAGTTATTGCTTAAAACACCACTAACCCTATAAACATGCATAAGATTATTTAAATTTAATATAATATAAACTGCCCCTACTACGGACCCCAAACTAAAACAATACGGCTATAACTACTAATAGTAGTAAAGAATGTAAAGATGTTACGCCGAAACTTCTTAAAATTCATATAATACAAGCCGCACCTTTTGTTTTGTTAGCACGAAAACAAGACCATAAAATCTTCGCTATAACTATAGAAGATATTAAGAAAGCACTAGAACCAAAGTAATATATTAACCCTTAACCTCTTATACCTAAAGAGTACTATAATCTAATTAATAAGTTTAAGAAAGGATTCGCAGACCAACTACCCCTGCATTGGGATATATACGATTTTAAGATAGAACTTAAACCTAATATAACACTAAAGTTTAGACCGCTATATGGTATATTATAGGAAGAACTGCTTATAATACAATAATACCTTAATAAGTATCTAGAAAAAGGATTTATTTGCCCTAGTTAATCTCTATTTGCCTTACCCGTACTATTTATTAAAAAGCTAGAAGGAGGCTTAAGATTCTATATTAATTATTAAGCTTTAAACACAATTATAATTTAAAACTAATATCCAATCCCCTTAATTTAAGAGACGCTTAACTGCCTAGTAAAGGCACAATATTTTATAAAGCTTAATATAGTCGCTGCCTTTAATCGAATTCGCGTCTAAGAAGGAGACAAGAAGTACATAGCCTTTTATATATAATAGGGACTCTTTAAATACCTAGTAATGCTATTTAGTGTAAAGAACGGTCCTGGTACGTTTTAGCAATATGTTAATAATACACTTTGTGAATTCCTTAATGTATTTGTTACCGCGTATATTAATAATATCTTAATCTACTTATCTTTGCTTTCTAAGTATTAAAAACATATCTAAATAGTCCTTAAACGTTTGCAAGATGCGGGTTTATAATATAATATTAAGAAATACAAGTTCTATACGTCCGAAGTCACGTACCTAGGCCTAATTATATCCCGCAACGAAATTAAAATGGACCCTAAGAAGGTCGCTGCTATTATAAACTAGGGAAGCCCTAGTAACGTATAAGACATTTAAGGATTTCTAGGATTTGCAAATTTCTACTATTAATTTATTAACTACTTCTTGAAAATTGCCTAACTGTTAGTAAACTTAATAAGGAAGAATATAAAATTTAAATGGACTGCTAGATGCAAATAAGCTTTTAATAATTTAAAACAACGCTTTATAACCGCCCTAATTCTCGCTCACTTTGACCCTAACCTTAAATATGTTGTTAAAACAGACTCGTCTAATTATGCCCTAGGGGGAGTGTTATCGTAGTATAATAAGAACGGTAAGCTATGTCCAGTAGCCTTTCTCTCCTAAAAGCTCGCCCCTACTAAATTAAACTATAAGATATATGATAAGGAACTACTTGTAATTATTAGATACTTTAAACAATGGCGTTTAGAACTTAAAGGATCATTGTTTTTAATACGCGTATTAATAGACTACAAGAACCTGTAGTATTTTATAACTATAAAGTAATTAACACAACGCTAAATTTATTGGGCCGAATACCTCTTATGATTTAACTTTAAGATTATATACTAACTGGGTAAACTTAATTAGAAGCCTAACGCATTAATATAACGATTATAAGACCTACCTACAAATGTTTTAGATAAATAGATTATAAATTAATTACGGATCCTATTACCCCCTAAATATTTTAAGAAACTATATCCTATATTCCTAAATATAGAACTTAATAGAAACGAATTAGAAATTAATAAATAGGAAATGGAAATTAATAAGCTAATGAAATATAAATATAAGAATGATGCATGGATAGCAGATATAATGGAAGCGATTTAAACAGAAAAACGATAGTATAAAGATATTACACTCGCCAAATGCAAAATTCGTAATGATTGACTATACTATTAACAGAATATAGTAGTCCCGAATTCTAAACCTTTATAATTTAAGATACTCGAATTTGTACACGACTCTCCTGTAGCGGGATATCCTGGCTATATAAAAATGTACGAGATAGTCTAACGAGCATATTACTGGCCTATAATGCACAACTATATATAAAAATATGTTTGAGCATGCAGAACGTGTGTTTATAGAAAGACTTTTTATATAAAGAAATAAGAAGTACTCTGACTATTATTAATTCTAATACAAAGATGGCGTGATATCTTAATTAACTTTGTAGTAGATTTACCTAGCAGTAACGGATTTACGAATATTATAGTAGTAGTTGACCGCCTTATAAAAATGCGACACATGATTCCTATGGACTTAATTAATATTATCTTAGTAGCTAAATGTTTTGTTAAACACGTCTTTAAGCTATATAGACTCCCTAACTTAATAATATCTAACTGTGGAAGCTAGTTTGTTTTAGACTTTTGGCAAGCTCTATATAAACGATTAAGTATATGAACACAACTCTTAACTGCATTTTATCTAGAGATAGACGGTTAAACTGAAATTGTAAACGCAATTATGGAATAATACCTATGAATATACTACTCTTACCTGCAAGATAACTGGGAAAAGTGGCTGCCTTTAGCTGAGTTTACTGCGAATAATATAATAAACGAATTAATAGGTATAACGCCGTTCTACGCAACCTACGGACAAGACCCTTAACTTAGATTTAAACCATGACCTAAAATTGATATAATAGGACCCATAATTAAACAGATTTAGTTAATTAATGCGCATAACTTTGCTAATTAAATAAAGCAGTTAACGGAACTACTATAAAGTAAATTAACGTACGTTTAAACGGTATAGGAATGGCATGTAAATAAAGGACGAGCTCCTGTATAGGACTTTAAAGAAGGTAATATAGCTTATCTAAATATACGAAATATAAAGACTTAACGGCCCTTAAAGAAACTTAATTGGAAGTTTGTAGGCCTATACCAAATTAAAAAGAAACTAAGCCTATACGCCTATAAGCTTAAACTGCCAACTGAGATGAAAATACACCTAATGTTTTACGTAAGCTTGCTGTAACCTTTAAAAGGTAAACCTTTAACTCGTGAAGTGCCGCTGCTACTTCCTATAATTGTTAATAACGGTAACAGTTCTTACTTTATTAACTTAATTAATGATATGCAATAGAAAAAACGATCTAAATAATTTAAACTTCTTATTAAGTGGGAAGGATATAAAACACAAACCTAGGAAACCTATAATTAGATTAAGGCTAACGCGCCTTCCTTAGTAAAAGAATTCCATAAGGACCATCCTTTGCGGCCTACTCCGGCTGGATAGATATGATATAAAGGCAAACAACTGCCACCTGACATAAATACATGAAACTCAAATTTAAAAAGAACTTGAAATAAGTTATAACGTTTATAACGTAATTACGTAACACGCAAGATGTTAAAGAACTTTAACTAGCGGTTAAAGTTATCTAATTAGTCAGATCTGCCTTGCCAAGACCACCACCCAACGCGAAAATACGACATGTGATAAAAAATTATAAACTCTTAACTAAATTGAATTATTTTAAACCTTTAGTTAAAAGGGGGGGTACTGTAACAGGACTAGCCTAGTTACAGTAGGAATGTCTTAGTAAAACACTCGACAGATAAACTTGACGCCTTAATTAACTTCTGCCAAGTTCTGCTAGATTAATTGAATTCTACCAAAGTCCGTCCGCGTGCGCACGTGCGCACGCATCGACTAAGACCCCTGACTATTTAATTACAAGATTCTCTGGTTATTCCTTTCTCTTCTTTACGCAACGTCTTGTTCTCTTTAAGAGCTATATACCCTTAGATTTAGATAGAATTTATATTGTTCCTTTAAATCTTCCCCGAAGCCTCTTCGCGCCCTTACAATAATTGGAGTTAATCTATTGGGCAACTACTCTACCAGTTATTATTTATACTTATTTATATTGTTAACTTCCTATTTACCTATATACTTAGCCTATTAGCAAGTCCACCGTAGTGTTTCCTATAAGACTTTGTTATACATTTACTACCTAGTTATAGTATTAATAAAGTTAAACAATATACCACCAAAAGTACCAGTTATAACACTATCCGTAATAGCTACGACCTTAGGGTCCAGAGGAGACACCAGTATAAGGGATACGGATTTACGACTAGTCACAGTGGGTTAGTTACAGGAAATGGTTAATTGGTTAATAGATAACAATCAAATACTTAAAGATAGGATTAATGGAATTAGAGTAGTAAAAGTTAAGCTACTGTCTATTAAACGGTTCTTAGGGGAAAGGTTAAAACTTAAAGGGTTTCTTATATAAATGCACTTTAAGGTTATATAAGAAGGAGCAAAGCTGGTAATACCTATAGACTAAGTAGTATATATAAGACTATTCTTAACCAGAAAAGCACTTAAGTAGTTTAAACCTTACCTTACCAAAATCTAAATAAACGGAATGATAACTACTAACCAAGAAGTACAGTTTATGTTTACTAACTAAAATAGGTTTGCGAAGAGACTAATATAGATATTTAGCGACCCTAAGGTAATAACTATAGCAGAATGGAAGCTTCAGAACCTAGTACAACGTTCTTTAGCAATTAAGTACATGATATAGTTCCAAACACTCGCAATATAGGTTAAGTAGAATAATAAGGCGCTTATGGTATAGTATAAATAGGGACTCAAGGCTAAAGTCTAGAACGCAATTATCCTAATAGAAGATGTGGAAACTTTATAAGAGTTAATAGATTAGTTAATTAAGATTAATAATAGGATCTATTAGAAGGAACAAGCTAAGAAAGGGTAAGATAGAGTTCTACAGTTATATAAGGCGCAGAGTATACAGCAATAGATATAGAGTTATAAACTATAGAATAGTGGGCTAGAGCTAATAGACTTAAGCAGTACTAAAGAATCTAGATAATGGAATAAGAAATCATAGAAACCTAAAGATTAAGAATTAAGTAATTAAGGACTAAGGAGCAGAGGCTAAATCAGGGATCTTAATAGTAGAAGACGTTTAGGCGGACTCTATAATAAGAAGAATAGTTTAAAAAAGGAGCTTATATAAATTGTGGAAAATAGGGTCATTTTGCCAGAGACTATAAAAGTAGTTAGAGCAACTATACAGTAAAAGGCACTAGGTTGTTAAAGTATAATAACGCAGATATAGGGATGTTGCGCGGGACCAAGGAGTGTTCTATTAAACACTTTGTGTTTTATTATAACAACACATACTAAATTTATAAGGATGCTAAGTACGGCGCAAGCTATTAGCTATAAGAGCCAGAGTTAAAAGAACTTAAAAGAACTAAAGAGTTAGATAAAGAATAAGATTAACTCTATAAGCTAGATTGGGATATTACAGTAACATATAGATAAAGATTAGTAACTATAACAATGGAGTTAGAGTACTTATTAATTAATAGCGACAAGAAAAAAAAGAAGGCTAGCTAGGGGCACTTAAACCTTAATAACGCAATAGAAGTAGAGACTAAGACTACTATAGAATGCGGTTTAGTAATGGGTATTATAACACTATTAGATACGGTATCTATCGCTTTATAAGACGGAAGGAGTAATATCTAAAGACAATTAAGTAAGTAGATAAATACTAGTACTAGCTTACCATTTAATAAAGGCAAAAGGCTATAGGCTTAAGATTCTTAAGACGAGATAAGATATATCTAGGAACCCATAATAGATGAGAACCAATAGAAAAGGGCAGTAGCTTAGTTTTAAGATAAGCGAATAAGCTTGGGATAAAGGTTCTTAGGGAGCTAAGATTTTAAAGAACAAATAAGGTCTATACTAGTCCTAGGTAAATACAGTATTTAGCCTAAAGGGTAAAGAGTTAATACAGTAACTAAGAAGTAAGAGGACTTTAAGGATCCTTTTAGAAGAAGGAAACTAAAAGAAAGTATAGATAAGTTTAGACAGTAAATTATCTTATAGTAAGAATAAAAGCTAGACTAGAGATTAGCTATACTAAGACATGCGAAAGGTAGAGCACTAGTATAAAAAGTTATAAATAGGCTAAGGAAAGGAATGCTAAGAGCTAAGTGGTTAAACAAACTGGAATAAGAAGAGGATCTAGGGATTCTAACCAGATTCGCGAAAAGATATACTAAAGGTTGTAATAATGCGGCAATAAAGAGATACTTCCTTATAGATAGGTTATATACACTTATAGAGCTATACCAAAAGTAGTATATACAAAGAGGAAATGATAAGTGGGAAGACTTCTGTATATAGCTGAATAAAAAAGTTATACTAGATTAAGTAATATCTAAAAAGCAGATAAGCTATATAAAAGGGGAATTAGTTATAATATTAAAGAACCTAGAAGAACAGGCTATAAACTAGAAAGAGATAATATAGGTATTAGTACTGGCAAATAACACAGCAACATTTAGATTAGTAAGGGATAGGTTTAAACTTATAAGCAAAGATAAGCTTAGAGTTAACCTAAAGCACCTAGTATATTATATATTAGTATGGATCGTATATATAGATAATATGTATAACATATATAGGACGCCTAAGGATAAGTACCGCAAGTATCCAACAAAAATATATTAAATAACTAAAGAAAAGCAATGTAGGAATGCTAAGTATATATATAGTTAGCACCTAATGGAAGTTTAAGAGCTAGGAGACTTAATATTTTAACCAGGAAGATTCCTTATAGAAGAATGCCTAGACGGATAATAGTAGTAGGAATGCCCGGAAAATATGTGTTTATAGTAAATAGAGGATAAGAAAAGATCCAAATATTAGCTATAAAGAGACTAAGTACAGTTACAGAATAATAGCTAATAGTTGGGAAAAGTAGAGGTCTATAGGACCTAAGGGAGCCAGTGGTAGAGCCTTAGACCCTTAAAGAAATTATAGAAAGATACCTAAACCTAAGAGTTAGTTAGTGAGACTAAAAGTTTAAAGCGCTAGTAGATAGTGGAGCAATACGGAACTATATATTACTAGCAGCAGTTAAGAGAATAGGGCTACTATATAGATAGAAGGAGTATCTATACCTATTAATAATAATTTTAGGAGATTTAATAGCCTATAGAGGAGGCGTTATTAATCTTAAGATAGGACCTATTTAGTTAACTATTAAAGGAAAACTAGTTAAAATATCTTTTAATATCCTACTGTTGGGAAAGGATAAGGCGATACTAGAAATGCCTTAGTTATAGAAGTATAATCTAAGAATTGATTGGGTTATAGGATAGGTTAATATTAGAGATATATAATAACGTAGGACGCGATAATAGACTAAGATGGTATAGTACTAAGTTAGAGCGACTTATAAGAAGACTAAGCAAGGCTTAAGTTATATACTAAAGAGATACTATAAGTATGGCAAAAAGTTATAGAGCCTAGAGAGTAAAAGGCTGGTAAAACACGTAGTATAGGACTATAAAATAGAGTTAAAACTAGGAATAAGTCTAAGGTTCTTCCTAATCTACACACTTACTAAAACTAAGTTAGTGGTACTTAAAGAGTTTGTCTAGGAAAACTTATAAAAGGGATATATTAGACCATCACAGTTATTAGCAGAATATTTAGTGCTATTCGTCCTAAAGAAAAACAGAAAACTTAGGATATGCATTAATTATAGATAGTTAAACAGTATTATAAGAAAGGATAGGTATCTTTTACCCTTAATTAGCGAAATCTAAGATAGGATAGGTAATACGCAAATCTTTATAAAGATAGATTTAAGATGGGCGTATTATTAGATTAGGATTAAAGAAGGTAATAAGTAGAAGGCAGCCTTTAGGTTAAAGGAAGGACTATATAAGCTATTAGTTATACAGTTTAGACTTATAAATGCATCAGTAATGTTTTAGAAAAGAATTAATAGTATATTAAGAGAACACCTTAATAATATTATTATCTACTCTATAAGTGAGGAGGAGTATAGAGAACATATTAAGTAGGTCTTAAAGAGACTATAGGAAGAAGAGATGCTAGTAGCAATTAAGAAGTGCGAGTTCTTTATAAGAAAGACCAATTTTATTAGGTTTATTATTAAGCTAGGAAAAATTAGTATAGACCTAAAAAAAGTGGAAGCTATAGTAAGTTAGCAAGAACTAGAGAATATAATACAGTTAAGATTGTTTTTAGGGTTTTGCAACTACTATAAAAGGTTTATAGCGCAATAGTTAAAAAATATAAAGCTATTTATAAGGCTTATAAAAAAAGAGGAACTATGGATATAGGGAAGTAAATAAAGAAAACTGTTTAAGGAACTTAAGAAGTTGTTTACCTAGGATCTAATCCTTAAGATCTATTAACTATAGTTAGATATAGTTGTGGAAACAAACGCATTAGACTTTATACTAGGAGTATGCTTGTTATAAAAGTATCAGGATATATGGCATCTAGTAGCGTACTATAGTTAAAAGATAACACTAGTAAAACTAAACTATAACATTTATAATAAGGAATTACTAGGAATACTTAGAGCACTTAAAAAATAAAGAGTATTCTTATAAGGCATAAAGAAACCATTTATAGTTAAAACGGACTATAAGAACCTAATAGGATTCCTAATAGCAAAAGAGCTAAATTAAAGACAAGTTAGATAGGCTAAGATGCTTATAGAGTATTATTTTAAAATTTAGTATATTAAGGGTACTAAAAACATAAGAGTAGATATACTTAGTAGAAAGGTAGAACTATAAAATAGAGAGAAGCTATTAGGAGCAATGTTATAACAAGATAAAGACGGGTTAATTAGGTATAATTATCCTAGGATTGCAGCAATAAGAGAGAAAAGAACCTATAACACTAGAAAGTGTATAGTTGTAAAAGATTTAAGAAGTATAAAATAAGGACCTAGAGGCGGAACAGTATAAGTACTAAGAGACTATATATATGCTAAGGACAGTAGCAAAGGAGTTTGTGGAAGACTTTTATAAAGGAATAACTTAAGGATATAATGGAGCCATAGGGCTAGTGTTAAGACTTTAGGAGGAGTATATTATTTAAGGAATTTAGGGACTAGTAAGGTAAGTTATAAAAGAGTATCTAGACTGCTAAAGGAATAAACTAATAAGGTATAAGCTATATAAAGGGCTATAACCTATTAAAATACCAGAAAGACTATAGGAGGTTATATTATAGGACTTTATTATAAAGTTATTAAAGTTAAAAGACCCTATTACCGGATAAGATTATAACACGATTTTAGTAATAGTAGATAAGCTAACTAAGTGGGGTTACTTTATAGCATATATAAAAAAAATCTTAGTAGAAGATATGGCTAAAATCTATATTAAAGAAGTGTTTATAAGATATAGAGCACTAATAAAGATTATATCAGATAGAGATTTAAGATTTATAGTAGTATTCTAGAAGGTGTTTTTAGCAGAATAAGGAGTTTAAGCAGTAAAGTTAACAGCATATTATCTACAAATAGATAAATAAACAGAAAGACTAAACCAGACGTTAGAATAGTACTTAAGGCATTATATTAATTATATATAAAATAATTGGGTATTGTTACTAACGTATTCCACCATCACCTTGGTCACACCATCACCTCGGTTAAAAATGCTTGGCACTACCAACTATCCTATTAACGCGACATGTCTTAATAATAAAACGCGCCAGCGCTAAACCAAGAAGGTAGAATTGAGCTTGCCCTTCTTGCCTATTATAATTACAAATTTAAAAGCCTCCGACGTGCTACTAATACGTTTAATGTACCATCTTTAACGTTAACTGATTAATATAACGGAATCGCAAATCTCCAAGATAGACGCAACGGCTGCTATAAGCTCACCTCGACCGAAGAGCAGACGATCGTCTAATACATCCTCGACCTCAATTCGCGAGGGTTTTCTCCCCGGCTATATAAGGTGGCAGATATGGCGGATAAACTGTTAACTGCGCGGGGTGAAGAGCTAGTAGGTAAGCGCTGGGCAGAGAGGTTTATAACGCGTTTAGATAAGCTTAAAATGGCCTTTAATTGAGCGAAGGACCGTTAAAGAATACTCTAGGAAGATCCTAAGGTGATTAGCGCGTGGTTTAAGCTTATTAAGGAGACTAAAACTAAGTATGGCATCTGAGATAATAACGCGCACAACTTTTACAAGACAGGCTTCCAAATGGGCGTTATTGGGTCTATGAAAGTTGTTATAGGTTCTAAGAGACGTGCTTAACCTAAGCTTGTTCAGCCAGGCGATTAAGAGTGGGTTACCGTTATCTAGAGCATCTGTGCCACTGGGTACGTAACCCCACCTTTTATTATCTACAAAGGGCGCGTCCATATCTTAGCATGGTATAAGGAGACGTCTATACTACGTAACTAGAAACTTTTAGTCTCTAAGAATGGCTGGATAAACAATGAGCTTGGAGTCGCGTAGTTGAAGCACTTTGACGCGCATACAAAGGCGCATTAGGTGGGGGGGTACCGGTTACTTATCTTAGATGGTTATAAGAGCCATTAATTGTAGCTTTTTAAGGATTACTGCCTTAAAAACAATATCCTTACGCTCTATATGCCAGCCTATTTGTTATACATACTCCAGCCACTAGATATAGTTTGCTTCTCACTATTAAAGCTAAAGTACTCTTATCGTGTTAGAGACTTGGCACGCCGGCGCATCTTCTATATTAATAAAGAAGGCTTCTTGCCAGCCTTTAGAGACGCGTTTTTTAACGTGTTTATAATAGAGAACTGCAAGAAGGCCTTTAAGGCATTAGGGCTAGTCCCTATAGACATAGCTGTGGTCCTTAATCGCCTTAAAGTACGGTTGCGTACCCCGCCAGCACCCTTACCACTAGAGATGCCGTGGCAGTCGAAGACCCCAAGCAATACGCTTAAATTTGGATCGCAATCGAAGCTTATAAGCAACTCTTTTACTAGATCGCCTATAACAGCCTAGAACGGGTTCTTATAGCTTATTAAAGGCGCTGAACTAATACTGCACCAAAACGCGCTTTAAGCCTCCCGCATTACCGAGCTTAAAGAGCAATTAGTAGTAATAACCAAGCGAAAAGCGCGTAAGAGGAAGCGTATCTAGAAAGGTGGCATACTAGAGTATGGGGAGGCAGCTGATCTAATAGCTCCTAGACCATCTACGACGGTCCAGCCATCGAAGAAGGCTTGTAGTAGGGATGGTTAAGACAGAGCTCAACCAGCTCTACGACGCTGTGGAAATTGTGGAGGGACTGGGCATAACGCGCGAACGTGTCAAGCAGCTGAAGGGGAGTCTTCTGAGTCAGATGCGAGTACTTAGTATATTTTTTCAGATAGTTTCTATAGCGATAATAACGATACAGAAACATAAGTTGGTAGCGCCAAGCATTTTTGACCGAGGTGATGGTGTGACCGAGGTGATGGTGGAATACGTTACTAGTTATACAGTTTATATATAATGCTATACTATAGGAAGGGATAGGCACATTACCTTTTAAGGCAAACTATGGGTATAAACTAAGAATATTATTGTTACTATAATAAGTAAAGAAAATAAATAGCATAGCTAAAAAAAGAATGGAAACTTTAATAAATCTCTATAATTACCTTAAAGAAATAGTAAAACTAGTATAGGCAAGAATAAAAAAGTACTATAACGCTAAGAGGTCTAAGGGACTAGATCTTAAGGAGGGGGATAAAGTGTAGCTATTATATAAAATTTTTAAAAGCTAATAACTAAGTAAGAAGTTAGACCACGTTAAACTAAAACCATTTATAGTTAAGGTAAAGATCTTAGAAGTTATATATAGACTTAACTTACTAAAGAAAATAAAGATCTACTCTATATAGCATATTACGATGCTAGAGCTAGTATATAGAAATGTTAAACTACTAGTATATAAGGCAAATATATATAGAGGTTAAGAAGAGGACAAATAAGAAGTTTTAAAGATTGTTAGTTATAAGGACATTAATAACAAAACATAGTATAAGGTTAAGTGGATAGGCTATAATAAGACTACCTAGGAGCTATTAAAAAACTTAAAAAATGCTATAAAAAAGGTATAGGAGTATTAAAAGAAAAAGGGTTAGGTAGTATTAATAAAGAAGGATTACTAAAGAATGAGTCACCTAAGGGGGACCCAAGAGGAGCAGCTACTAAGGTACTTAGAGTTATTTCTTCTACTGGAGGAGGAGAACCTATTTTTTTATTACTAAGTTTTTAAAGACCTTATTCCACAAGTTTCTACTCCTTAAAACGCACCTTCTTATGAACCTTTTTAAGACGGATTAACTAAGTAGAAGTAGCTAAGTAAGAGTTAAGAGTATATTATTAGGTAGTAGTAGCCTTTTGCTTAGCTTTATAAGAATAATAAAGCTTAGCTAACACTACTAAGAGTTTATTATTAAGCTTTGTAGCAGTAGATTAAACCTAGGACCCTAGCAGCAATTAATAAGGGTATTTAAAGGCTTTTAAGAGTAATAAAACGCGTATACTTAGCGTTAGAGATTAAGCGAACGTTATAGAACGACTGAACGTTTACCTTAGTGCACTCTAAGTAGGAAGAGGGTTGCCAAGATAAAGGGCTTACTAGTATAACATAAACTAACCCCTCTTTTATATAACGAGAATATAAAGACGGTATTATTTTACTAAGGGATAGTATTGCAGCAATGGTATAAGGCTGTTAAGCTGTAGAAGAAAAAGAATGAGCCTTAGGCGTAATAAGTAAAGATATTAACTAAATTAATTAAGCGGACATTATACCTCTAGTAAACAACTTAGAGATATTAGAAATCTTTAAGGACAAAAATAAAGAGGAGGGAGATGGTGTTATAGACGCTTTAAGTATAATATTATAACTACTAGGAAAGGAGTTAGAAGAAGCTAGTTAGTTAATAAGGGTACGGTTTAGAATAGATCTAGTAGAACTATATAATAAGGAATAGTAATCAAGGTTATAAGGTGTGATTTATATAATTTATATAATCTATAAAATCTATAATAGAGTAAATATAGTATATAGAGTAGGCGGAGCAAGGACTTTCTTAGGTATATAGTTGTGTATTTAAGGACCTACAGTCCCTACCTAGATAGTTCTTTTCTTTATAGTAAATCTTAGAATACAATTGGAGTTAATCTATTAGACAACCACTCTACTAGTTGTTATTTGTACTTGTTTATATTATTAACTTCCTATTTACCTATACACCTAGCCTATTAATAAGTCCACCGTAGTGTTTCCTATAAGACTTTATTATATGTGCCTCCCCTATAATATATATATCTTAGGGGGATTCTCTAGGAGTTCTTTAGGGTTCCTTTAGATGGTTTTAGTCTTTTTAGGCCAGGTATAGTAAGAGCTCCTAACTGCTTAACTATATTAATACTTAATTATAAATGCCGCATTTAGCAGATAAATGTAAGGAAATACTAGAAATACTAAAAAATACTAAAATACTAAAAAAGTAAAATTAAATACTGGTAAATTTTTTCCTAACATATATTAAGTAATGGTAAATAATTATATACTTATTACCCCCTTTAGGCCTACTGTAAGCCTAAAAGGCTATAAAACTATTTATAGGGTAAAGGGTAGAAAAGTAAAAAGCTAAAAGGCTAATTATAATAGATATTAATATTGCTATTTAGAGGAGATGTAACTGTTAGTATTACTTCCGGTAATACATATCGCTATTACAATAGTATTGGGGTGCTAACTGATTTAATTAATGCTTGATTAATTCTCCTATTTTATAGGTGGAATTTAGTGGATTTTCTAAGCTCGCTTAGCTTATATAATCGCGTATAACTGCATTGCGAAACCTTGTTCAGATACTAGGGGCATTTAGTTTTGTAATGGTGCTTACACGCACTACCTACTAAATTCTGCCAAATTCTATTAGGTCGCTGAAGTGACTAATTACGATTTTCTATGCCGGGCATGGAAAATCGCCATTGGCTTGTTTACTACTAGCGCCTTGGCGGCTATCCTTGCATCTTTATATCTAGACTCTATAAATAACGGTGAGGTATACTTAAAGGTTATAGTATTAGGTTTTGTTAGGTTGTTGTTAATAAATATTAATATATCTGTGGTGTTTTGCTAGGACTTTATCAGCAATTATTATGTCCATATCGATCTTTAGGGGGGTACACTAGCTGCCAGTTCCTTAGTTAGTTCCTTAGTTAATTCTTTAGTCGGTTCCTTTTTTAGTTCCTTATTAGGTTCTTCTAGTTTGGGTTATAGGTATGGCTTTACTACTATGGTCCTAAAATTAGTAGGTCTATTAGGGAGTTATACCTTATATATCTCTTTGTTAATTCCAAGCAACTTAAATAGGCTAGTCTATCTACCGCTCTATCTAGTATTGCCTTTGCGCTATATAAGTACATCTAAGTTAAGGGGGAGGTTATAGATTGTAATAACAGATAGACCATTTTGTTAGTTTAGTGTATTATTAACTTACTTCTTTGCCCTAATCCTTACAATCTCCTCTATTGCCTTCTTTATAGCTACTGCTCGCTATATAATAGAGGGTGCTAGTAGGTCAAGTTTGCTTATTTAAGGATAGGCACTAAAGACGAGAAGTGTTGGGACTAAGCTATCTAGGCTAGCTATATTATTGGCGGCTTTTACTACCATTTATAAAGCTAGTTCTTTAGTTATTCCTAAGTCCTATAGCTTCTCTATAATTATCTAGTATGCTTAGTATAGTATTAAATAAGCTCTTTCTACTATTTTAATAAACCAGTAAGCTTCCACTAAGACGCTCTTAGTTAATATAGCTATTGCCATAGCGTATTATTAAAACTCCTTACTTATAAAGTTATTCCTAGTATTATAGGTAATATAGTTAGGTGGTCCAATATAGGTGTTAATTTAGCATAGTTATAGGATATCCTATGTATATTTTATAAAGATATTATATAGCTATCTCGTGGCTTAAAATCTGGTAGCTTTATTAATTATATAGAGAATAGGACTCCTATTAATATATATAATATTAATAAAAATAGAATGGTTAAAATCGGAATCTTGGTCTTCTTATAATATAAACTTAAACTATTTAAAAGATTTACTATATTTCTAGTAGTAGGAATAGTACTTAGTAAGGTAGTTAATAACCTACTTATTAATGATATTGTAGCTAGAGCGTTCTAGTACTTTATATAGCTTATCTGCCAATAGGTGTTTAAAGCAACAGTAAAGTCAGCGGAGTTTAGTAGTAGTTAGGTAGTAAGGGTTTTAATTAAATAAGTGGGTTATAAATAACTGCAGTAACTCTTTCTATAATAGGAAGGGGTAACCAAATTAGTAAACTACTAGCACTGATTTTGTTAGGGTAACTAGGATATTCTTAAGGTTATTATAATAGACCTTTAGTATATCTATATCTGCGAGATATAGTAGGAAGGATGTGTTGGCTTTTATAATATAAAACTTAACATTGCTAACTAGTGTATTAATTATAACAGAGCTAATAAAAGAGGTAGAACCGATACTAAACTAGATATTAATAGTGTTAGCCTTTAAGGTATTAATAACGGTATTATAGGTCTTCCTATATGTGAGCTTACTTAGCTTATATTAGAAGTACTATCGCCTTATATATAAGAAAGCGACTAGTAGGAAAATTCCTAGCAAACTAAACCGCTAGATATATAAGGTAATTATATTTTTAGTTAACCCTTTAACCTAATAAGGTAAGGCGGAGCTAAGATATCTTTCTTAGGTACTTTGAAAACTGGTAAAGAAATATAGCTTAAGTAAGAAAAAGCAAGAAAAGATTGTTATAGACGTGGAGAATTTTGCCCTAGTTCTTAAGACTAACTTAGTTACAATAAGAAAGAGATATACAGTTAGACGACATTAGATATAAGTCCATTTCTTACTATAGCTAGGCTTTTGCATTGTAAGCTGACCTAAAGCTCTTCTTAATCTATGCTACTAACATATAATAGTTACACTTATTTATAATCCAGAAGGCGGGCCTTATAAGATTGTGCTTAAGTTTATATTTAAATTTACTAAGGAATATCTTGGTATAAAAGAAGCATACGTTCTCTTTCTACCTTATTCCTCTTACCTTATACTTATAGAGAACTAGTAATACTTTCCCAATTCCTGAGATTATCTTTAACCCTTTACTTATTTTTAGCCCTTACGTCTTTCTCCTAGGCCTTCTCTTTACTAACTAAGCTTTTACGCCCCCTAATCTAACGTCCACAAAATAGCTTAGCAAGCTATATATTAAGCCTAAGTATAATAAATTGCCGCTGCCACTCCGTTTAAACCTAGATAATATCCCCGTATTTTGGCGATTAATTAAAACCCCCTACGGCCATAAGGTCTTACTTAACCAGCCTTTACTATACTTAACTCTTTTGCCCTAGATTAAGGACCTTGGCGCAATTATGGGATTTTAGTAGGTTGCGCGCCTATATAGTCTTTATTACAGCGCAGGTAAGGCATTTAATAAGAATAGTAAGTTCTATTATATAGAGCTAGTTCTGCTAAAACCTTTCTAATGCCTATACTACCTAGGTAATATAAGTGACGCCCTCTAGAACCTAATAATACAGTATGCTGACACTCAAATATTCCTAAAGCACTACCTTCTGTGGCGTGTTGGCGTAGATATATAGGCAATTATTTAAGGCTTAAAGCCTTAAGAAAAGTTAATAAAAGCGGTATACCAAATAAGCCGATTAATTAACCCGCGGTAGCCACAGCACCTGATAATAGAATAATCCTTATTGGTAAACAAGAACCCGCGCATTTGTACCTTAATTAAAAATTAAAATAAGCTGAAGCTTAGCCTTAAGCGTAAAACCGCGGGAAGTATAGAATACCAAAAACTTAGCCGAGAAATTATAAATAAAAGGTAACGTTAGAGAAATGCGCTATTGGAAAATATTAAGAAGAATTAGGATAATAAACAAGCTGTAATTAATATTGAGTAGCAACTTTCTAGGGATAAATTTAGTAAGGATATTAAAGCAACCTTAAAATCCAGTAATAATAGATCGGTTAAATATAAACGCCTTATCTAAGTAATTATGACGCTTTCTGGCATATTACTAGAAGATAAAATACGTAGACGCAATAATGCTATTAATGCGGTTATAGATTACTGCAATATTGAGGAAGGCAGAGTATATCGGCGGAATTATCACCAAAGATAGTCTAGGATAGATATCGCCCTTAGCCAAGTTAAGATTAGAGAAAATACTGAGATTTTAAAAGCGGCTAAAGCGCTAGAGAGGGCAAAGTTATCCTTACTTAAGGAGAAAAGACCGAAAATATACTTTATCTGCCTTGGGAACCAAAAGCTATTAATTAGTAAGCGTATATATAGGTTCTATAGTCCAACTGCTCTTATAAAGCATTTCCGATAAGCGTATCTCTCTAAACTCCTATAGTAGGGTAAGATTAAATGCAACGTTTACGAAGTAACCCTTGAGCATAAAATGCATCTTTAGAACTATATGCTTAGTACATATAGGACCTTTTCTTAGTTATTACGCGCTTATCTTATTATTCTTTACTACTTTTTATTTTATTTTAGTCTATTACTATCCAATCCTATTCTAGTATTTAGTAGAATAGATGCAATGACTAGGATTTTATAATTCGTCTAGGGGGGCAAGGGGTAATAGGTAAGGTAAGGGTAAGGTAAGGGTAAGGTAAGGGTAAGATAAAGGATAAGATAAAGGGTAGAATAAAGGGTGGCTAATAGGGAATAGATAATATAGTTATTAGTAGTAGTAGTTCTTTGATTAACGTCTGATACGGATCCTATCTAGGCCCACGCAGACTACTCCGTACACAAGGGAAACTTATAAATTGACAAGAAGAAAACCCTTGTTGATATAGGGGATGGAAAAACCCTATAAGCTACCTTAGTAGGATAAAAAAAACCCTGCTTTACCATGTCCGTCCGTAACAGCGGCCCTGCGGGCCTACGGCTACGTCCTGTCCTCCTTGGATGTTTAAACTCCTTAGGAACCACTACTTCCTTCCTTAGCTTATCCAAGCTAGGGTTCACTACGTCCTAACTAGGCCTTGCCAATTAATTGCCGTGTGCTTCGTGCTTTGTGCTTTGTGTTCCATATCTTAACCATCCTCTGTGTGCTATCTCCTGTAGACCATTACCATATACGCCTTGCCTCCCCCCCCCTAGAGCCATTAAAGGCGTAAGGGGGATTCATCCGTTTTGACTACCGTAATACTAACAGCGGGATATATTGTGTTGTTGTGTTTTGGGTATCTTTTGTGCCTAGGCCCCAGCTAGGCCCTTTCTAAGGGTCACTACTCCGTTAAAAGGAGACAAGGAGAACCATGGGTCGCAATCCAGGCTGCTAAGTATTTGGTAGAGAGAACGGCGAGTGACCGCATGCTCCGCGGGCGATCGCCCTGGGGGTTAGAAGGGGCCGTATATTTGCTCGTTCGTTCGTTCGCTCGCGCTCGCTCATTCGTCAATATAAGGTCGTCGATGCTTTCCATTGGGGGTCAAGGGATGTTATCAAATGCTGCTCATCCATGTTGGATCGTACAGGTGCCCTGGATAGGAGAACAGTAGTAGTCGTTGTACTATAGAGGGCCAACAGTGGTGGTTTTCAAGATCTCACCATCCGAAAATTTTTCACCACCGCCCTTAACGCCCACAACCACCACCAGGTCTTGTCCGCACGCTGTGCGACGTCTCTGCGTTGGCTCTGGATCTGAACTTCAAAGACCAGGTTCGTAGCCGTCACCACGTACAGGTGCAGAGTCCGATTTCGACGGCCTAATATAGTTATTATACAATATCTAACAGACCGACTATGGACGAGATATATATTTGAATTTTTTAGATTAACCAGAACGGAGAAAGAAAGAGAAGTATTATATAATAACTTCCTACTTAAGCTAATCTCCTAAGCTATGCATCTTTACTTATATATAACGCTTGCACTTTAAGTAACAAAGTATATAAGGGTAATTAGGATTGGACAGATAACTACTATCCTTAATATAATATATAAACTTGGCGCTGCAATTAATATTATAACAGGTCCTAGTCTTGCGGATAGTATTAAGACAGTTATTAATATTTTTGCTTTTACGCTTAGCTGCAACGTACCTTGCCTTAGCGGATTGAAGTAGTGATTCTATTTGTTATAGCTAAGATTAGACAGCTTAAAGTTTCTATATAAAAATCTCCTCTATGTCCTTAGATGCGGTAATCGCCGTCTATATAATACCGATGGCGAAATTGCCCACAACGTCTAGCTTTGCGAAGTCCTTAAGATTAACAAGCTCTTTAATATACTTGATTACCATTAAGGTAATTATATTATGCAATACTAAGTCGCCTATTAGGCTAAAGGCATCTTTAGCAATATTAGGAAACCTATTTACGGACTAGCTGGTTCCTAGAATATATTAGATTTTTATATTCACAAGCTCTTTCAGCTGTGGTATATCGTAATAATCGGCAATTGCATTAACATAGACGTGACGAAGTGTAATATTGGCCGTTGTTAGCCGTGTCGTTATGTCTTTATTATCGCCACCGCCATTATCTAGTTTAGATGGCGATAAGGCATCAGCGTTATTGAGTTACGCTACCTCTAATTCTATAGATTAAACTTTAAGTACGGATAAATTAGATCAGTGTATAAATATATCCCTTACCTTAACCAAGCGTTTCCACACTTGCAATATTGGATCCTTGCCCCTCCTTGCTATTATCATAGTCCCTCCTATATATAAATTAGATTATTTTTTTAACGGTACCAAAATCAAACTCATTAATATTTATAATATTAGTCGCCGCCTCCTACCTGTTAGTTAGTTCCTAGTTAGGGTCAATTCTACTAAATATTTAGTTAGCTTTTACCTAAAAGCCTCCATTATAAGCAGCTGCAAGTACAGAAGATTAGGTGCATATAATCGCTTTATAGACTTTAAACTCTAGCCCCTAGTATATAAGTTTTAAGTCGCTATATTTCTTGCTATCTATAAGCTGCGCTAAGCTAAGCGGAACACTTTTAAATAATATATTTTATTAGTTTTCTTTCCTAGTTCTAGTTTTGACTACATTTTAAGCAATATTTAAGGGAGTGATTTGGTGTTAAATAGGATAATTAAGGATAAGAACTCTAATTTATTAAATATAGCTTTAAAGCTTCTATATATATATTAAGAAGTCATTATTAGCTTCGTCTAATCTATACCGAATTTAGTTAATTAGTTAGAGCTTTAAACGTTAGTCACTTAATTAAGGACTAGTATGACTTCTAAAGTTCCAGGAAGGGTAAGTAGTGGAATATACAGCCGCAGCGCCTAGAAGCAGTTAGTAATTATATAATAGAGGCTTAGTTAAAGGACATAGCTTAGGTTAAGGCTCTGTACTTCTCTAAGCCATATTAAATAAAGTAGGTGTTATAAGCATAGGCAAATATAAAGGCACAAGGCGAGAAGGGCTTTAGGCTTAGTTATAGAATAATAGCAAATTACTAGACCATTATATAAGCCACATAAGCAATTTAAGCAGCGTGGTTCCTCTATATAAACTTAAATCATTTCCTATAGGGAAGTATTATAGCTGCTACAAGCATTAGCAGAGCCTAGGACGCTAATCTAACCATAAAAGGAGGTCTAGCAGCCTAGTTAGCTTTATTAAGTTCCTAAACCTCTTTATCCAATTACTTTAAAGCTTCCTTTCCACCTTCTATAAACCGTATATTACCGGAAAGGCAATTGGATATTATCGCTTCTCTATTGTAATTAAGTGCCGTTATAGCTAATGTGCCACCATGGTAGCCCGGTACGGTTGAAGATATTTTAATAATTGTATTATGTACAGGAACCATAGCCTAGCGAACATTAGGTAGAATATATAGAATACTAATAATCTTATAAATCTTTAAGATTTTAGGGACCTGCTCGCTTATAATATAGGCAATTACTTACCTTTATTTTATATAATTTGCCTTCTTCCTATCCAATAAAGGTAATATCTCGTTTTTTATCCTCTTTGAAAATCTTTTCTCCTAACCTTAAAACCTAATAGACCGACCCTTGGCCTATATTAGATATATCTATTACAACAATAGGTACCTAAAAGTAGCGATTAGATTACTAAAGATATAAAAGGGGCAGGTTATATACTGCCTACTTTAGCGGGTAAATTGTCGCCGGTCTTTAAAGGTCTTTAAAGATCTTAGAGGTCTATTTATATAAAACCCTAATAGAGGTAGTGTATACATATTAGCAAAGTTAAACTCTGTAAAAGTTTTTATTAGAATAACAAGGAAACGCATAGCTTTAAGTTAGGCTATAAATAGTATAAAATACGCAAAGGTAGGCCTAAATCCAACTTACTAGACGGTATAAATATGAGAAAACGCCAGTTTTAGCCTTGCTATAGGTAGTAAACGATTAGTAAAGGGTAAGACTAAATATACTTACGGAACATAGGAGGTTAACCTATTATAAGTAAAGAAGCCTGGCTTGGCCGGCTATAAGTGTAATTACGTAGCATAGGGGGAGGTGCGAATTGGTACGCCATAATTATATATAAAAATATAAAAACATCATATAATAGCCTTCGCTATGCTATTTATAGAAGAAATAGTTGCTAGTGGAGAGATATATTCTTCTTTAAATTAATCCCTAAAGCCTTAATCCCGGCGACTATGTCCTCCCTATATATATCCTTATACGTATCCCTATCTTTATCCCGGTCCTCTTCTATACTATACCTTATATTGCGATTTCTATTATTCTGTATCTTACGCTCTATCTATTGCAGGATTTCTTTTCTATTATTTATCTTCTTAACTGCACCTAAAATATAAGAACTTTGCAATAATTCCCTTAGTAAATAAATTCCTTAAAGAAGGTTTTCTAACCGTGGTATTAGTAATGGGCTAAAGTATAATAGATAGCTAGCAGCACTAATAAGGCGGGGGCATAGTAGACTTTAATTCTAAAAATATAGGGAGTAAAAAGAAAGTAAAATAGGAGAAATTAATACTATTTAAAATGAGAATTGATAATCTAGTAGCTAAATAGCAGGTTTTCCCGGATATTTAATATACACTATGGATATTCTATATAGTTAAACCCTATCTCAAAGCCCAGAGCATATAAACCCTTCTCTATATTGCTCTTTTTTAAGTCGCTAGGAGACCCCTCTAGTAACTTTAACTGTTTAACCTTTAATTTTACTACATTTATATCTTTCACAATTTGCTCCCCGCCTTATATTAGCCCTACTGCCTCTAATAGAGTATATAACTGCTTTTTAATGCTACTAATGCGAAAATTTATCAGGACTTAAGCGTACTTAGGTTTAATAGGTAGATTATAGCAGAAACCAATCCATTTTAAAACCTATAAAGCTTAAAATCTATTGGAAATTACCCAAATTTATAACCTACTTTAATAAATTCAAACTGTTCTTTTCCCTAAGCGTTAGGAAAGACTCTGACTGTTTTATTATAGCCAGTTTTAGACATTCTAAAGAGCATATAATACTCTTCTATTCTAGGCATATTTAATAAGGATAGGTATTTTCTTAATAGCAGTATAATGTAAGAGGTCTGGGTTAGTTAGTAAACATTTTAGCGGGTAGTAGATTGAGGTGCACTTTATCCTTACTTCTAAGGGCTTAAACAGTCTAACTTAGAAAGAAAAAAGCGTTAAATATAGTACTTATTAGTTCCAAGGGCATAGCTATATAATTATGGATAGGAGTAGGGGCAGCGATTAATAAAGATTATTAAGAGGTTATAGTGCGTGCTATATACCATTAGTAGGCCTTGTTATAGCTAGGTATAAAGTCTGGGCCGCTAGATATAGAAATAGAAAGACATTTTAATTTATAGCCTATAGCACAACCTCCTCACCGATAAATATTAAGGCAAGTAATAGTTGACTCTTATATATCGCCTAAACCTTTCAGACTAAGGCATGTTAGATATTTAGGCTTTGTTGTTAATATATTATATAGGCCCTACCTAACCGGAAATCAGCCCCACTAAGATTTTAGCCCTACTAAGAATCTAGCCCTAAATCGCCTTTATTATCTTTTACTATAAAATCCCTTAATTACAACTTCCTTTTTTAAACTTAATCATATCTACACCACAGATAGCTCTTGGAATTAATAGTAGAGATATAGATAATTTAAAAGCCCATCTAGCAATATAGAGCCAAGGGTATTCTTTATAGACGTTTAATACACCCTTTTATACTTTACCCGCCACTACCACAATAGAGAAATACATTACTTTATACTTAGAAGTGAGTGCTAAATACCAGAATATATATAATGCTTTACTAATAATTATAACTAGATAGCCAGAGCTATTACTACTAAGATCCTAAATATAACCCCCAACACAGTATCTCTTAAACAGTTATATTTAATACTATACAATAACCTATAAAACCCCCTTCTGTATATACCTGCAGAGAGTTTGGGAAAGGCTATAGTAATATTAGCTATTAGTTCATTAGGCGTAGACAATAAATTACTAAGGTTTAAAGTGTTAAAGGACTACCAATTTTTTTTAACTTAAAAGTGGTAAGACGCTAAGTACCCTATACAATACACCTCAAATCTTTAAATGGCGTAGAGGCGGTCTTGCCTATATATCTATATAGGCCAAAATAGCTACTGCCTTGCAGCAGCCGTAATAGCGTTAGATTAATATATAAAAGATACTATATTAAGAACGTCGGAGCATAATAGGCCTTATAGGCTGCGATAACTAGTACACTGTATATAAGGAGCCGTAGTATAGTAATCGAGTCTATTATTTATTATCGTGGTACTAGCTAGAGTAATATAGAAACTAGAAGACTTACCTCTACTTAGCGTAGTAACTAGTGGAGGCCCTTAATAGATATTAGGATAGCCGTTAAAAAGCTTAGAGGGTATTAATAGAGGACCCTAGTATATATTGGAATTGCTATAAAAGTGTTCTTGGGGAATTTACGGAGGACCCTAATATATATTAGGATTGGCCCTATAGAGCTCTAGGGGAATTTGCGAAGGGTCTTAATACCAATTAAAATTACCACTAAAGATCTTAATAAGTATGCTCTCCGCCTCCATAACAGACTATAATGTAGCTGTATTACTCATCGAGGCCGTTGTTAGTAGTTAAGGAGGGTGCAATATTGTTAAATCTGCGCGTCAGTAATTACACGCTAATGTAAGATCCCTAGGTTCAGCAACTTCTTCTACACGGCAACGTTTACCAATCGATAGATAAGGAGAGGAAGTTCGCCCTCTTAGGCTTGGCTGGGGTGGGTCGGTAGTGCTAAGATATAATAGTCTAAGAGAAAGCATCTAACCTAAATAGAGCTCTTAATAGTCTCCCATCTAAATTAAATATCTTTACGCAATTTTGAATATCCCAAAATAATCCAGGTGCCATAAAGCTATAAAAAATTTGTTAATATTAGGTAAGTTTAATCTCTAGTAGGCGTTATAGGTAAAGGCTAAGAGAACCAATAGCCCTACCCCTTTAAGTCTTTATATAACATAAAGCTTAATTCTATATCTAATAGCTAAAGCTACTTTAGTAACGTCGCGACATTCTATGCTTCTTGCAAATAATGTAATATGGCTGACTCCCTTTATAGAAGCGGCTTGACTTTTAACTAAACTTTTAATCCTTAACATACCTGTAAACTCTAATTACCATTTCTTAAAAGAATTTGCAAGCGTCTATTGGCTAAGAAGCTTTTAAAAAATAGTGTTATCTAATAAATTGCTATTAGTAGCAATAAGATCCTTAATAAGGGGATGTTTATTTAACCACTTTGGTTTACTAATAATAACTTTTAGATCTTTCCCTATGGATATATTAACAAATGTCTTAATCTTAGGGAGGTTCGTTAATAATATATTAAGTAGGTTTATATATCCAGATAAAAAAGGAGGTAGAGAAGTAACTTTATTCCCTAAAAAAGGCTAGACACTCCCTAGAGAAGGCTAGACATCCTCACTCTTTAAAAAAGGCTGGACGACATCCTTATTCCTAGGAGAAGGCTAGACACTCCCTAAAGAAGGCTAGATAACATTATCCTCATTCCCTAGAGAAGGCTAGGTATCCTTACTCCCTAGAGGAGTATAGGGTAAATTATAGTGGCCGCGTTTATTCTTTAAGAGAGGTGGATAATATTAATAGGTATTAATAGGAAGCTTCTGGAGCCTTTAAATAGTATATATAATATTAGGGAGATAAGGTTAAAGCTGCTTATTAGAGATATTACGGATAAGATCTAGGGCTGCTGTAATACTAAAGTTTATTATAGTGGATTGTAAGTTATGTGATTTGTATTAAGATAAAAGAGTGGTTAAGTATATAGTTCCCCTCCGCTCTTAATTCCCTGGCAAATTACTAGCGCGCCTCCAGCCCCTAAAACTTAGAAGAGCCTTGCGCCAATTATATTGCTTAAATCAAGTGCGCAATATTGGATTTTAGTAATATAATTGGCGTAAGGCTCTATAGAGCTACGCTAATATAGTGGCGATTATTAAACCCCAAACCACATTACTTTTACTTATAATGCGTAGTTAAAAACTAGATCTCTCTTCTAGCTGATATAGGAGGTAATATAAGTCGCAAACTTAATCGGGCGTATAATGCGAAATATTTAGTAATACAGCTCGTTTTATCGCAGAATGCCCTAAGCCTTATTGCTATTAGAGGATTCCTTTACTATAATTTGTAACAATTTCTTCCTTAAAGAGCTAAAGAGTAAGACGCCTTAATATATCTAAGGATGCTATTTAAAGTAAAGGGCACGGAAAGACCTAATATATAGAGCTGATTTCTGCCCCATTACGCTAGGGATATATAATTACCTTTATCGCCTGCTCTGCCGGTTGCCTTAATACATCTTCTATATCTTCTATTTGTTACTACCCTGCTTTACTATTTTTACCGCTCCTTTTAAACCATTCTCCAGTTTGTCCTATTTCCGCTAACTATTTGCGGCCGCTCTTTACGCTTTGATAGAGATGCTCATTTAACTATTAGCCTGCTCGTTAAAGCCGCAACTTACTGGATTATGTGGATTATTAGCACTTTAAGAGCCGCTTGCGGTTAGGATTAAGATTCTAGATACAGTGCATTAATTACCAAGCTTTATTAATAAGCGAATACCCTATAATCTATTAGGGTGGATCTAGAAAAGGCGTCTTCTATTACTAAGATTAGTCCTATAGAGAGCTTGCAAAGCTGGGAAATAATACTTTCTAAGTTAGATAATTCCAAGCGTCCTGGTACTGGTCTATTGTCTAAGCAAATTACTAAGGGCCTAAATAACCAGTAAAGGGTATTTGGGGATCTGGTAGATCCTGCATATATACAATACTAACAAGTCCCCCAAATACTTAATGATATAATATTAAGTAAAATTCTCAGCACTTGCCTAAATAAGACTCTAATAGATAAGACTTCGACTTATAAGAGGACTGCAGATATACTCTCTTATAGAATAATTCGTTTGTTCCCCAAGCCTCTATAGAATTTCCTTAGTGTTCTTTATAAAAGAACTAGAGAATAAAAAGTATAGGATATTATTTATATATTTACTTTCTCTAAGTTAATATATAATCGCTCTAACGTATTATAAGTCTAAGTATATTTAATATCTCCTATAAGTATCTATTCTAATTAAATTATAGACTATAATCTAGGAGATTCTTAAAGACTTACAGGGCCATATTAAAGAGAAAGGTGTATATAGTGCTCTCCTATAGAAGCTATGTCCACTCATTAATATTACAGACCTTTAATGGTAGTTATTTATATTTAGTTTAAAGTTAAAATTTTGGTATATAATTAAAATTAATCCTCTAGTCTTTAAATAAATCTACTTGCACTATAATATAAATTTACGTATATGCGTTTAAAATTCTTAAAATTACAGCGCTCGTATATTAAGGGGGAGTTATACTAGTAGCGTTATTGCATTTATCAGCCGCCTAGTACTCTATTAAATGGATATATTCCGCTAAATGTCCTCCTAATTACTGCTAATGCTCCTACTATACCTCTTATAGCTTTAATACAAGATGCACTCTAATTCATTACTTTAGCAATACGATCTATTACTATTACTTTTAAGGTTAATAAAATCTATTAATCCAAATAATAAAATTTACTTTGCGAATATTTCTAATAAGTTAAGGAGAGTGACCAGTCTAGTATCTAGCGAGGGTTTTACCAATAATAGTTAATCTAGAGCTACCAGTACCGATTACCTACTTGATATTAATTAACTTGGCTCTCTAAAAACCACCTAGACTATTAGTTTACACTATTAGCCTTTCCCTAGTAAGACTCCACTAATACTTTATAAAGTATAACTTAACCAGCCCTTATACAAACAACAAGCCCCCAATATCTGTATATAAGTCTTAGTCAATTAAGTAACAATTTAAGTTAATAAACACGACTTTTAAGTATAGTAATAGTTGGGATAGCATTTCGTCTAAGCTTAATAGACCGCTATTAGGTTATAAGCAGAAATATTATAGCCTTTTTCTTAATGCTAGAGCAAGTAGTAAATGGACAAATAAAGAGAAAGCTATTATATACTTTTTAAGGCAGGACAGGTTTCTATTTATAAATATTGCCAGATAGGTGCTATATTCGCTAGCTTAAATTTTAGAGATATACTTAAGCCTATACATCTTATACCTTATCCTACTAAGGCTATATATTACTTATATTTACTAGGTTAAATAATATATGGGATCTCTTATAACCCTATAACCTAGATATAGAGTTTTGGCGTATATTGCCGGTTAGTTTCTTTTCTTAGATATAACTTCTAATAGCTTTACTAACATTTTTAAAGATTATTGTTGTAAATAAAGCCTTGCGAAAGCCCTAGTCTTAAACTATATAAATACCCTACGAAGATCAAATCCTTATAGAGCTAGGTCACTAAGTATCGCTTTTAGTTTTATTATAGGATAATATTGCAAAAGCCCTACAGGGGAGAACACTGGGTGCATATTAGCGCTATTATAGTAGAGCCGGCATAGATAGTTAAGGAAGAGGATCTCCTCGTAAAATTATATAATAAGAGATTTATATTATAGAAAGACATTAGGACATATTTTCTAAATAGGTACTATTAATTGATTAAGGAATTCTATAAAAAGAGCGAGCTAGGTAGTCAGGCGTAGCGTCCTCTAAACGCACAGCTAGGATCTTAATAGATTTAGCAGCTGTGGCTTTGGTTCTATAAGCTAGGAGGTTATAGGAGCTAGGGGCTTATAGGAGCTAGGGATCCTACAAGCTAGGTAATTATATAAGTAGAGTAATCTAACCTAGCGCCCTCTAATTAATACCTAGTATATAAATAGGGTATTAATAGGTTTAATAACTTCGTGGCTTTAATCCTATAAGCTAGGCAATTATACGAGCTAGATACTTATAGGAGCTAGCCAATCCTACGAGCTAGGTAATTATGCAAGCATAGTGCTTGTAGGAGCTAGCCAATCCTATAAGCTAGGTAATTGTGTAAGCTAGGCGATTATACGAACTAGGTAATTGTACAAGCTAGATGCTTATGGGAGCTAGCCAATCCTATAAGCTAGGTAATTGTGCGAGCTAGGTAACCGTGCGAGTATAGTGCTTATAGGAGCTGGGCAATTCTGCGAGCTAGGTAATCGTGCAAGCTAGGCGATTGTGTAAACTAGGTAATTGTGCGAGCTAGGTAATTATACAAGCTAGGTAATTATACGAATTAGGTAATTATATAAGCTGGGCAATTGTGCGAGTAGAGTAATTGTGCAAGTAGAGTAATTGTATAAGCAGGGTGATCTGACCTAGCGCCCTCTATTAACGCCTAGTATATAAATGGGAAGTAAACGTTAAGAAAATACCAAAACTATAAAAAAAAGAAATACATAAGTCCCAGATCTAGAAATATTAAAGAAGTTCCTACATAAAGACCCCTTATACACACTTAGAGAAGTTCCCATGTAAATAGCCCTATAAGCGTAGCCATAAGTCTAAGCCCCCTTGCGTAACCTAACTACCCCTCCCTACTACACCGGAATAGATAAATAACCGCTATGTACTATAAGTAGAGAAATTATTTAAATAAAAAGAAAACACTATAAAAAAATATGTTTATATCCTTAAGATATAAATCTATAAGTACTGTAGTCTTAAACACGACTAATAGTTACTAAGGTGGCATACGTACTAGGTCTATAAGAAATTCAAAAAATCCTAGGTTATTAGCATAGATTTACCTTCTATTATCGCTTTCAAGGTAGTAAATAAATTCATCTAAGTAAAAGCATAGATTATTACAAATACTTTATAGCTCGCTATAAGTCAAGCAGGTAGAGACTCTAGTAGGTGTAACGGGACTAGCCCAGTTACAGTAGGAATGTCTTAGTGAAACACTTAATAGATAAATTCCAACGCTTTAATTAAATTCTGCCAAATTCTACTAAGTTAATCGAATTCTGCCAAATTCCGCCAACTTAATTAATTTCCACCAGTCTCCACCAAATTCCACTAATATAATGGAATTTGGTCAAAACCTGTTAAAATCCGCATGGGTTTATACCTACGCGTCTACTACTAAGACTATAAATATTTAGTTACAAGTTTCCTATATTCCTTTCTCTTCTTTACGCAACGTCTTGTTCTCTTCAAGAGCTATATACCCTTAGATTTAGATAGAATTTATATTATTCCTTTAAATCTTCCCTAAAGCCTCTTTGCGTCCTTATACTACGTTGCGTTAAAACAACCACTATTAAAAATAGCAAACAAACCCAAATCCCTTTTAATAACCATAAGTATTATATCCCTAGTCAGGAAACAATTAACCATAATGCAATAATCCTTTATGGATGCCCTAGCTTAGCAGCGGGCTACACTAGAAGCCCAATATTAGCAATTAATGGAAGCACTCCATAAAGAACTCCGCAATATTAAGGCTCTTTTATTAGAGACCCTAATAACAATACCTATAAATAAAATTAAAATAACCGTATCTAAACCTAACCCGTTAAATGCAAATACTAAACTAGTAATAGTAACTTAACCCATATCTATAATAAGTTTAATACCTACTATAAAATCTAAAAAGCTCCCTAATCCTCTAATATTTAATAGAAATTAAAATAACCTATATCCCTTTATAACCAAGCTCCGTCTTAAACTTTTAACAAACTATAACTAATACCCTACTAAAGCTAGCAAGGTTAGCTACGGAATGTCTTATTTAAGTAAGGACGCTATATATACCATGGATCTATTCTTCCGTAATAGCACCTTTGTTAATTTTAAAATCTTTATCTCTCTACTAGAACAAATATATAATAACGCCAGCTGCGAACACACAGCTATTACTAAACTTAAGAACCTATAATAATAGAACTAAGACTTTACCAGCTTCTTTTTAGAATTTTTAGGCCTTATTAGCGAACTAGATTGGAATAAAGCCGCTAGAGTTGCTGCCCTTTAACAAGCTATCTTGGATAAAATTAGAGCCTAGTTAGTAGGTAGGGAACTGCTAAAAAACCTATATAAATTTACTATAATATGCTAACAAATTGATAAGGATCTTTAATATAATAAACAAACTCATTCCCTAAAGTTAACCACACCTTGCGTTTAAAATACCCTAAAATGCAATCCGTCTCCAAAACCTAAAAGCCCTATATACAACCTTATGGACCTCAATGCCGCTTAATCCTATGCACCCTTAGGAACTAATAAACAAAGAACTCGAGCCACAAATGGAGAATACTTTAGATGCGGTAAAAAAGGACATATTTAAAAGCATTACCAAACTTACCCTTTAAAAAGGTCCGCCGTAGCTCCTTCTATTTCTTAAATCATACCCGTTCCTTAAGCCGTACTTATTCCTTAAATCATACCCGCTCTATAAATTGTACTTAAACACTATAAAGCATCTCGCCCTTGGTTAATTTAGAAAACGAATTATCCTAAGGCCAAGTCGCGCCTTAAGATAAAAGGTGGAAGAGTATAAGTGTCTAGGCTCTTCTAGCGCTGATACACAACACAACTCCCTTAATATACTCAGCAAAATTCAAACACTTAAAAAATGGAAGGAAGTATAAATCCTTATAGACAGCGGAGCCACTAGCATGGGCTTTATTAACACAAACTATACAAAAACTTAACGCCTAAATTTAAAGAAACTTGATAAGCCCTAAGGCCTATAAGGCTTTAATAGCAAACCCTTAATACATGGCAAAATAACGCACTACGCCCTAGTAAAAATGTAGATAGGTAAACACCTTAAACATATCTCCCTGTTTATAACACCCTTAAAGCAATATAAAGTTATACCTAGATATAAATGGCTAAAACAACACAACCCTTTAATTAGCTGGGTTAAAGAAACACTAAAGTTCCGTACAACTTACTGCTAAAGTTATTGCTTAAAAAACCATTTGCCCTATAAATATACACACAACTATTTAAATTTAATATAATATAAATTACCCTTACCATAAACCTTAAGCCAATATAATAAATCTATAACTACTAATTGTAATAAAGAATGCGAAGATATTTTATTAAAACCTCTTAAAATTCAGATAATACAAGCCGTACCCTTTATTTTGTTAGCAAAAAGACGAGATTATAAAATCTTTACTATAACTATAGAAGACATTAAGAAAGCACTAGAACCAAAATAGTATATTAATCCTTAACCTCTTATACCTAAAGAGTACCATAACCTAATTAACAAGTTTAAAAGACGATTTATAGACCAACTAGCCCTGTACTAAGATAAGCACGATTTCAAGATAGAACTTAAGCCGGGTATAATACTAAAGTTCAGTCCGCTATATGGTATATCACAGGAAGAATTGCTTATAATATAACAATACCTTAACAAGCATCTAGAAAAAGAATTTATTCGCCCTAGTTAATCTCCATTCACCTCACCTATACTATTTATTAAAAAGCCAGGAGGAGGCTTAAGATTCTATATTAATTATTAAGCTCTAAATGCAATTACAATTTAAAACCGATATCCGATTCCCCTAATTTAAAAGACACTCAACTATTTAGCGAAGGCATAGTACTTCACAAAGCTTAATATAGTTACAGCCTTTAATAAAATCCGTATATAAGAAGGAGATAAGAAGTATACAGCTTTTTATATATAATAGGGACTCTTTAAATACCTAGTAATGCCATTTAGCGTAAAAAACGGTCCCAATATATTTTAGCAATACGTTAACAATACGCTTTATAAATTCCTTAATGTATTTATTACCGTGTATATTAATAATATCTTAATCTATTTATCCTTGCTTTCCAAACATTGGAAATACATTAGAATGGTCCTTAAACGCCTACAAGATGCGGGCCTATAATGTAATATTAAGAAATGCAAGTTCCACACATCTAAGGTTACGTACTTAGGCTTAATAATATCCCATAACAGAATTAAAATAGACCCTAAAAAAGTCGCCGCAATTATAAACTAGGAAAGCCCTAGCAATATATAAGACATTTAAGGATTTCTAGGATTCGCAAATTTCTATTAACAATTTATTAACTACTTCTTAGAAACTGCTTAGCCGTTAGTAAACCTAATAAGAAAGAATATAAAATTTAAATAGACCACTAAATACGAATAAGCTTTTAACAACCTAAAGTATTGTTTTATAACTGCTCTAATTCTTACCTACTTTAACCCTAACCTTAAATACATTATTAAAACAGACTTATCCAATCATGCGCTAGGGGGAGTATTGTTATAATACAATAAGGACGGTAAGCTACGTCTAGTAGCCTTTCTCTCCTAGAAACTCGCCCCTGCTAAATTAAACTATAAAATATATAATAAGGAACTGCTTATAATCATTAAATATTTTAAATAATAGCGTCCCGAGCTTAAAGGATTGTTATTCCCAATATATATATTAACGGACCATAAGAACCTGCAGTACTTTATAACTATAAAGCAATTAACGCAGCGCCAAATTTATTAGGCCGAATACCTCTTACAATTTAACTTTAAGATTATATACTAACCAGGTAAACTTAATTAGAAGCCTAACGCATTAATATAATAATCACAGGACCTACCTGCAAATGCTATAGATAAACGGATTATAAATTAATTACGGATCTTATTACCTCCCAAACATTTTAAAAAACTACGTCCTATATTCCTAGACATGGAACTCAACAGAAATAAATTAGAAGTTAATAAATAGGAAATAAAAATTAATAAGCTAATGGAATACAAATACAAGAACAATACATAGATAATAGATATAATAAAAGCAATTCAAACAGGAAAATAACAGCATAAGGATATTATACTTGCTAAATGCAAAATTTAAAACAACTAATTATACTACTAATAGAAGATGGTAGTTCCAAATTCCAAACCCTTACAATTTAAGATACTTAAATTTGTACACGACTTCCCTATAGCAGGGCACCCTAGCCATACGAAAACTTATAAAATTGTTTAACGAGCATACTACTAGCCTATAATGCACAACTATGTACAAAAATACGTTTAAGCATACAGGATGTGCGTATATGGAAAGACCTCTTATGTAAAGAAGCAAGGAGTACTTTAACCGCTACTAATTCCAATGCAAAGATAGCGCGACATTTTAATTAACTTTATAGTCAACTTGCCTAACAGTAATAGGTTCACGAATATTATAGTAGTCATTAACCGCCTTATAAAAATGTAATATATAATTCCTATAGACTTAATTAATGCAATATTAGTAGCCGAATGTTTTATTAAGCACGTCTTTAAGCTACACGGACTTCCTAATATAATAGTATCCAACTGTAGAAGCTAGTTCGTTTCAGACTTCTGGCAAGCTTTATATAAACAATTAAGTATTTAAATATAATTCTTAACTGCATTTTATCTAGAGATAGATAGCTAAACTAAAATTGCAAACACAATTATAGAACAATACTTATAAATATACTGCTCCTATCTGCAAGATAACTGGGAAAAATGGCTGCCTTTAGCTGAGTTTACTGCGAATAATACAATAAACGTATTAATAGGCGTGACGCTATTCTATGCAACCTATAGACAAGACCCTTAACTTAGATTTAAATTATAACCTAAAATCAACATAATAAGACCCATGATTAAACGGATTTAGTTAATTAACACGCATAACTTTACCAATTAAATAAAGCAGTTAACGGAACTATTATAAAGTAAATTAACATACGCTTAAATGTTACAGGAATGGCATACGAATAAAGGACGAGCTCCTATATGGGACTTTAAGGAAGGTAATATGGCCTACCTAAATATACAAAACCTAAAGACTTAACGGCCCTTAAAGAAACTTAATTGGAAGTTTATAGGCCTATACCAAATTAAGAAGAAACTAAGCCTATACGCCTATAAGCTTAAACTGCCAACTAAGATAAAAATACACCTAACGTTTTACGTAAGCTTGTTGCAACCTTTAAAAGATAATCCTATAACTCGCGAAGTGCCGCCGCCACCTCCTATAATTGTTAACAATGGTAACGGTTTTTACTTTGTTAACTTAATTAATAATATACGATAGAAACCATAATCTAAACAATTTAAACTTCTTATTAAGTAGGAAGGATATAAAACATAAACCTAGGAAACCTATAAACAGGTTAAGGCCGACGCGCCTTCCCTAGTAAAAGAATTCCATAAAGATTATCCTTTACGGCCTACTCTGGCTGGATGGATATAATATAAAGGTAAACAACTACCACCTAATACAAAGACACGAAATACAATAGCAGGAAACTTAAAATTAAAAAGAACTTAAACCACATTATAACACTTATAAGGCAATAAGTTATAAATTCTTAACCAAATTAAATTATTTTGGACCTTTAGCTAAAGGGGGGGGTACTATAATAGGACTAGCCTAGTTACAGTAGGAATGTCTTAATAAAACACTTAATAGATAAATTCCAATACTTTAATTAAATTCTGCCAAATTCTGCTAAGTTAATTAAATTCTGCTAAATTCCGCCAACTTAATTAATTTTCACCAGTCTCCACTAAATTCTACTGACGTAATGGAATTTGGTTAAAACCTGTTAAAATCCGCGTGGGCTTATGCCCACGCGTCTGCTACTAAGACCACAAATATTTAGTTATAAGTTTCCTATATTCCTTTCTCTTCTTTACGCAACGTCTTGTTCTCTTCAAGAGCTATATACCCTTAGATTTAGATAGAATTTATATCATTCCTTTAAATCTTCCCTAAAGCCTCTTCGCGCCCTTACAGTAGGAATAGTAAAATATTATTTCGTTTCACAATAGGCTAAACAAAAAGAGGCTAAAGTTTTAACCCTTTTACTAGCTTTTATTAGAAATCTTCTTTATATTTATATCCTATACTTATAGATTTAAGACTATAAAGCCAAGGCCACTATATTTAACTATCGCCTATATAGCCTCGTCGTTATCTACCTCTATTTTTTAATCTTTAGTGCTAAACCCATTTTCTTCATTATATAATATCTCTGCGTCCTATTTTTAATCCTTATTACTAAAGCCACTTCCCTAACTAGCTAACGCCTCTACGTTGCCATTATCTCTAAAGTCAGTTTCTCTATTTATAAACGCCCACTTACTAGCTAACAATTTAGGGACGCTGCGCTTATAGGTACTTAGGGTTGCGAATACCACTTAAGGAGAAATCATAGTCAATATTATTAGGATATAGAATAAGCCTATAGACCACTAAGTACCGGCTACTTAGCGCTTTAAGTAAAAGATCTCCCCTAATATAAGGCAGATTAATAGGAGTTGATTACCGCCCGTATAAGGCGGAGCGCTTATAAAGGGCTTAGCTAGAATACTAATTAAACCACCTTAAAGGCACCAACAGCTCCTTTGCCATAGATAGAGGGTTAATATACGAGATTGACTGGCTAGGATAAGTCTACTACTTAAGCAGTATCTTGGCCCAGAAAGGATAGGCGTCAAAAGTGGATTATATAATACTATTTCTACTAAAAGAGGCGTTATTAGGGGTTATTATTAACTTCTAATTTTAGTTTATAACTTTATACGAACGCTTCTAAACCCTACTAAGGCATATAGCGTCCGTTAGGGATCGTCAGCTATATAAATTCAGTAACAGCTTAGCCAATAACTACTCTAAGTAATACCTTACTTATAGATCACTCTAGGCGCCTATAGTCTCGGGCGCAGACAATATATAAGCTAAGAGTAATTATAGCCACTAAATATTGTACCACAGACACTATATAGGGTGGAAAAGGGCGGCTAATATACTCCGCCTTTCCCTTCTACCTTTTATCCTAACTCCGCCTTAGGAGAGAAATAGAATATAAATGTTATACTCCTAGTTTTTATCTATCATTAATTCGACTCACCTTTAAATTTAACCTCTTGACCATATATCCCTTACTATCTTTATAAGAATACCAGATATTATATATATTACCTTAACTAAGCTTAAATATATTGCTAATATAACCTATAGGTCCTTAACTGGTACTTATAAAAATATTACAATATACTATCGCCCCGAAGATAATATACCTATTTATTAACTTGCTGGAAACCTTAAATTATTCTAAAATCGCATTGATAACAAAGACATAGCATCTATTAGTAGGGAGAAGAAACAATTGTAGCTTTTTAACCCTATATAGAAACAGATGCCTTGTATACCTACTTAAATACCTAATAAGGTCAACTCTTATAAAATCGACAACAATATAGAGGGTAATACATAAGAGGATATAGAAATGTACGCCAATTACCTTAAGAGCCTAGAAGGCCGCAGTAAAACTAAAATAGTTTTACCTAAGCTAATAAAGGACTATAGCGAGGCCAAGATAGACTCGCCTCAACTAGTAGATACAGTTGCGGTTTCTAAACACATTTTACTAGTAACTTAAGGTATATTTATAAGACCCCTATATTTATTTAGTAATACTAATAAGTAAATAGGGAATAGCTTAGCTAATCTTATAACGTTTTTTAGAGTTGCATCTCCCCTATCTAAAGTATTAACGATTTCCGATGCCATGATTTCGCGTAAACAACTAAAGTATCTCATCTTGTAATTGCCTTCTTGTTTTATAATAAAGGACTTAAGACGTCTCTAAAGCCCTAGTTATAAATCATTCATATCTACATTTAGCCCTATTATAGTAATATGCTAGTATTCTACCTAGGGTTTAGCCATGGACATACCACCAAACAGACTTGTATTATACTATGCTAAAAATCCCCATCTTTTTCGCCGTTATACTAAGATATATAAACTACTTAAAGATATTATAATAGAGATAGCCAAGAGGAGCAAACCATATAAGCAAGGAGATCAACTAGGAAAGGCATTAAAGGATTTATTAAAAGAGATATTAAGGAGAAGGGTATATAAGAGAAAGGTAAATCCTACTATAGATAGAGATCCTAAGAGGTCTAAGGTATAGGAAATTTCTTATAAAAAAGATTTTTGCAATTATATTCTTGTCTTTTAATATTAAGAATTAAGGCATTAATTAGGATTTCCTTAACTTAGTGTTTTATTTCTATCTAGTTGCTTTTATATCAAAAATATCTCATTGTCGTTTACATATAAAGGAACAAGTTTTTGCATATTGGATTGAAGTTAAGAGACTCGCTTATAGTAAGCTTATAAGTTCTCCACCTTATATACTTGGCAGCGATAAGTCAGCCAGCCTATAACTTATTTAGTCTATTCTCTCTCGCAGTCCCATCTAATTTAGTACATCTCAATTATAAGCCGCTTAAAGATAGTGGGTAGGAATATAGTTATATAATGTATATAAAAGCTTACTATTAGCGCTCTTTAAATACGTGTATTTTAGATCTAACGCTTTACCAAATATATAAAGTGGAAAGTTTATAGTAGCACTTAAGGGGGAAGCCGGTTTCGCTAGCGACTATACTCTAAAGCTAACTGCTCGCACCGTCTAATTACTTATCTAATTATTTTCCAGAACTTAGATAAACCGCCTTACTTTTAGAACCACCACGGTCGTATATAGAGAATAGTATAATAAGACACAATCTGTATATATACATAAAATAATTTTTTTTTAAGAGAAAACAAAAGAAAGCAATATTCTAGGCAACCTAGACGGCTTAATAGATATAAGAAGATCAGCCTAGGGTTTACTAGAAAGCTATATACACAGCTTATAAAAATCCTATTTAGCTCCAGGTAATAGAAACTAGTCAACACTAATAGAGGAGTAAGATAGTAATTAAAGGCTTAAACTAAGCAGGATAGAGAGGATCTAAAACTTGTTTTAGATAAAACCAGCTAGCAACTGTAATAATAGCATAGATTACCATAATAAGAACGCCTTTAAGCCAGTCTATTTTAGTGTTAGTTAGAGTGGATTACCTATATAAAAAGGAAAACTTACTACATTTGCTATTTTAGATAAAATAGTTTACTAGGAGTACGGCAATAAATAAAATAGTAATCAGAAAGGTATTAAATAAAAGAGTTATATAATCCTAGCCTTTAATCTAACTAAGTATAACAACAAAGGAGAGAACTAGAAGAGCGATTTATATACTAGATTTAATAGCAATATTAATTACTAGACTCATTTTATCTTTACAAGCTACTATAACCGCTGTTATATACTTGGCAGCGTTCCTAACAATTAGGAGTAGGATAAGACCAACAAAAGTAGTAAAGACAGTGCCGCTTACTATAATATCACTAATGCTGTCAACTATAAACTTAGAATAGAAGGCGACCAACGCAGTAGAGAATCTAAGGGTTATAATTGCACCCTAAATCGTTAATTTAGGCTACTTAATCTCGTCGTCTTCCTTTTCTGCGTTTAAATCCTGCTTAACTTAGGAGGATTTACGCTTAGGAGCCCTTTAGCTTAAGGCATTATACATTTCAGTATATAACTTTAATTAAAATATAAGGTAGCAAACATATACAATTAGAAGGATAACTGTCAGATAATCTGTATTCTCTAAAGGCGTGGGTCACGTGCACGAAGACACGTCAGATCAAGGTCAAAAAGACACGATACAAGATTATCAATAAATCAACCCATTTCATCAATGAACTGCTCCACATGAATTTCGTGACAGTTATAAGCCCGGTCCGCCGACTCAAGAAGCTATTTAGCTATTTCTTAATTATTTGAAGAAATTCTACCTCATCGTCAGACTCTGACACCTCATCGTTAAGACGCAGACTCTGACAGAAATCCTACCTCAATCGTCAAAGGACGATCCTGACGACAAGGACGATCCTAACAACAAAATACCATCTCAATTCCCCACCTGCCTATTAGTCAAAATGACTCCACCGACGTCGAGTTCGTCGACCACAATCATCCTTAATAAACCAGAAGACTGGGAGCAATAGATCTGGCAACTACAAGCCCTAGTAGACAAACGAATTTGGGCCTACGTTAACCCAGACAATGTAGCACCTTAACAAGCTCTACTATAAGAACCAGCCTATCTAGAAGTTACTAATTTCAATGAGAATGCAACCTTATATACATAGCTCTCAACGAATCAACAGAAAGCGTACGAGAATAGCAGACGATACTACGACCAGGATATGAAGTACTTCCTGAAACAGGAAGAGCATCTGCAATAGATACGCACCTAGATCACGTCCACAGTATCAATTTAGAAGAAGCTACTGCTCGACCCTTCCCTTACAGTCAAGGAATGGCTGATTCGGTTAAAAGAAGACACTAAGCCTTCGAAGAACTTTATAATGAGGAAGGTACAACTGCAGTACACAGAGTTACTTAAAGGGCTTAAGCAGACAAAGGTCACCCAGTGGCTTAACCGATGGGAGCATGCGATAAAGATGGCAGAGAAGCATAATCTTTTATAGATAACTAATGGGATCTGGCTAATAGACCTTATAAATGCAATACGACCTATAAGCGAAACCTATTTTGTTCTATACACGAAGCAGGCAAATAATACTGAAAAGGCTCTCTCATCAGAATACCGTAAAGTAGTAATGGAGCTATAAGAAGCATTCCAAAACCTTTCCAAAGCCGTACCTATGACGGCGAGAGGGAGTGCATTCAACGTAGACTTTGTAGGAGAGCCCAAAGAGGGTATCTCTATTGCTGCTAAAGTCTAAAAAGGAAAAGGGAACAGCTTATCTCGTAGCCAAAAAAGGGCAGGTACAAATTTAACTAAAGAGACGTCTTCTAAAAGGTTGAAGAACCTCAAATGCCTAGCATGTGATATAAGGGGACATACCCTTCCTAACTATTGGTATCTATTTAAGAGCAAAAGGCCTAAGGGATTCAAAGCCGTAGGTACACGTATAAAAAGGGTGCTTATAAAGGTAGAGCAAGATAAGGATCTAGCTGCCTAAGTGGAACAACTTAAGCTTAAGGAATTAAAGGTTAATGAAGCTTAATAATAATAGGAGACAGTTAAAATTAAGGGAGAAGCTAATACAATATTCCTAGAATTATATTACACCGGTTAACTCCATCCATTAAAGCTATTAACTATTCTTAACTTAGGAACCACTCTCCATATCTTTAATAACCTCTCTTGTTTTTACAATTTTAGGAAAGCTCTAAGACACGAATATATCATCGCCGGCAGCTCAGAAGTGCCTATACTAGGTTATGGCGATGTTACTATCTAGGTCACAAAACCAGACAAGAGCAAGGGAATCCTACGTCTTAAGGACGTTGCCTTTTATATAGACTTTAATACGAATCTAGTGTTGTTCCGTCTACTTTAAAAACAAGGGTTCTACTAGGATAACAAAGGAGACAATAATCTGCTAGTTTGGAAGGACGACACAATCCTATATTAAATGGAAGAATATTATGGATAATAGACTATTAAATACGTCTAACCAGGAAGTCTATTAGCGTTTAATACAAGCCGACTGCTACGCCGTTAACGGAAGCGCAGAGTATTGTCAAGAGACACTCGTCTAGATTTAAAAGGTAATACGTATCTATAGCATCTGTGTCTAGGTTATCCAGGACCTATAAGCCTTCACCATCTAGGTCTTAACGCCTTAGGAGTTAAGCTTCAAGGCCTAAAGACAACGGAATGTTAACATTATAGTCTCGCCAAAATTAAGCGTTAGGTCTTAAGAAGGTTCTTAAAATAGAATATTAATAAACCTTATCTTAACCTCCATATTGACTAGACTAACCTCAAGGAAGCGCATACTAGATTTATACGAGTTATGTTTATCCATAATACCTTCTTAGGAAAAACCTTCCCGTATTTTATAACGACGCATAGTAAGAAGAAGGAGACACTATAAGTGCTTAAAGATTTTATCTAATGGATTCGTCTAAGGTATAACCTTAAAGTCAATACTATTAGATTAGACAATAAGCTAAGGAGAAAGAGAACTCTTAAATAGCTACAGACTTAAGGGATTATATTTAAGCCTTTAGCGCCACATACCTAAGCTTAGAATAGTACCACCAAACGCTTAGGGGGTGTGATTATTAAGAGAATATAAGTAATAAAAATTGCTGCCAAGCTACTACATAATCTATGGAACGAGATTGTTAACTATATAGTCTACCTTCAAGATCAAACGCCACGAGAAAGCAATGGATGGAAATCACTATATAAGAGGTTCCATACCTACCTAGCCAATAGGTCAAGAAAGCCGCAACTAGCGCACCTAAGGGCCTACGGCTGTAGGGCGTACGCGATGACATTAGATGCCTAGCTAAAGAAGAAAAGGCTAAGCAAGCTAGATCCGCGAGCCTATATCAGCTACCTTATTAGCTATAACTCTACCAATATCTATAGGATCTAGATCCCACACAAAGGTATTATTATCTCTACTAGGGATGTCATCTTTAATAAGAAGACATTCTTTAACAGAAAGTAAACGGACATCTTAAAGGATCTACACACCAAATTAGATACGCTAATTAAGAAGATTTAACTCCCTAATACCCTAACCAAGAATAAGGTTCTTCTGGAAGACAATAAAGAAATATTTAAACCGTTAATTTAAGAGGAAGACGACAACGAAGTTAATAAGCCAGTTTAAACCTTTAATAAGTTAGCAGATCTCAAGCTTGCAAGAGCTCTTAAAGATGCGTACTATACACCACCTCTAATAGAAGAAGACGAAGAATCTCCATGTGCCTTTTACGTTAACTATCCTACGAAGTCAGGTGTATAAGGTACTAATTAAGACGTCACTTATTAAGCAGGAGATATATTTAACACTTAGGGGGTGTCTAACAACTCAGTTAAAGACTTGTTTAAGGAAGCCTGCGATAATAGGTTTAAAGACTTTGTTACTAAAAGGATCACATTAGCCTATTAAGGCGCCTTTTTAGCAGGAAGGAAGTTCAACCTTAATAGTTAACTTAATAACAGCAAGCTAAAATTAGGCAGAACACGTAATATTAAATTATATAGGAAGAACTTACCTCCGCTACCTTAGTTAATCCGCGACCTTAATACGCATCCTCTTTAAGATTAATTCTAAGAAGCTTAATAAGCCTACCTCCAATCCCATTATCAAATAAGGTCGTTTTAAGAAACAGATAAGAAGCATATAAAGGGACAGCAGGTTCTTAGCTTAATATAGGTGTTCATCTACAAGACAGACAAGCATGGATTTCTCTAGAAATGTAAGGCACGCTTAATAGTATGCGGAAATTAATAGGCCCTAAGAGACCTACCTATAAGAGCTACTATATTAGCTAGTACAACCTTCCAAACCCTTATGGCAATCACCGCAAAATTCAACCTGGAGATAATACAGATAGATATAGTTAATGCGTTTATCTATTATGATCTCAACGAGGTTATCTACATAAAGCTACCGCCAGGGTTTAACAAAGAAAAGAAAGACAAAGTACTGCACTTAAGAAAAGCCTTATACGGACTACAACGATTACCACTGTTATAGCAGAAGAATCTCATGAGCTCATTAAACGAATTGGGCTTTAAAGAGGTACCTTAAGAGCCGTATGTTATGCTAAAAGGTGGAATAGTCATCTTCTTCTATATTAACGATATTGTCTTCTGCTACCAAAAGACAGATAAGAAGAAAGCTTAAGAAGCAATTAAGGAGCTATGCAAGGAATACCAGATAAGTATCCTTAGCGAGCTAAAATGGTTCCTAGGAATCCATATGCTATGCAATTATAGCTAGAGGCTCCTGTAGCTATCCTAGGAAGCCTATATTAAGAAGATAGCTAACTAGTATAAAATAGATCTTAGAGGGCGTCTTCTAGACACTCCTATAGCAGAATTAGAACTCCTCCCTACTAATTACCAATTAATCCGTCCAACGCTTCCGTCCCCCAATATAGACCTACTAGTCCGTCCTATGTCCCTACCAAGAGAAGCAGCTTCTACAATGCTATATCAGAGAAAAATAGGTTTAATACTTTATGCAGCCACTACAACGCGTCCGGATATTGCTTTTGCAGTATTATGGCTGGTAAGGTTTAATCAGAACCCAAGCCAAGAGCACCATTAAGCGGCAGATAGAGTAATCCAGTACCTATATAGCACGAGGAGTAGAGCAATCTACTATAGAGGAGATAAGGAAGGAACGAACGGTAGAGGGAGAGATAAAGGAATACGCGACAAAGGACAAGACGACGGAAGAGACGGTAGAGGTAAAGCGTAATTATTTATCTATGCCAGCGATGCATTATTCGCGGACAACTCCGTCAACAGAAAGAGCTCGCAAGGATACATTATAAAGCTATTTAGGGGGCTAATTGCCTAGAGAGTAAACAAGCAGGGTACAGTAACAACGTTAAGCATAGAAGCTGAGTTGTTAGCCCTATTATAGACAGTAAAGGAAGCTATCTTTATCAGTAGGCTATTTAAAGCAATAACGTTACGCCTAAACAAGCCCTTAATTATTAAATATAACAACACATAGACGCTCCAACTAATTACGGAAGACACGGCAAAGCTAATTATAAAGCTCCAACACGTTGACATCTATTAACACTAGCTACGTCAGGAATACGCAATAAGATAAGTATAATTTTAATAGATAGCAACAAAGGAGATAATCGCCGATGGACTTATAAAGGCCCTGCCCAAGCAGAGGTTTTAAAGCTTCGTTAATATAATCGGGATAGTGGATATTAAGGAGCAGCTGGATAAGAAGAAGCAACTAGAGGACCTAAGGGACAGTATCAGAGCAAGACGGAAGGATTCAGATAAGATTACGGTTCAATTAACTCATTAACGGACACGAGAAGGTGGCTAGCTTTGACCTCAAAGAGCTCAAAGCTAAGGGGGTGTGTTAGATAATCTGTATTCTCTAAAGGCGTGGGTCACGTACACGAAGACACGTCAGATCAAGGTCAAAAAGACACGATATAAGATCATTAATAAATCAACCCATTTCATTAATAAACTGCTCCACATGAATTTTGTAACAATAACAGCTGTTCTGCAGAAAAGCTCCCAATTAAGTATAGAGCTATTAAGGCTTATAGCTACGTAGGTTAGTATCTATTATAGGTTTAAAGCTATTATTAAACTTACTTAACAGTATAGAGTAGAAGGTAGTTGGAATAATTAAACTGTTAATAGACAGAGCTAAAAGACCGGCTATAGTATTTACTACTATTATATTAAAATATTGTTCTATCCAGTTAATGCCTCTAAAGAAGAAGCATATGCTAAGGACAAAAAGTAAGTTTAAAAGCATACTACTAATTAAGGAAGCTTTAACAATAGTAATCTGGCCCTTAGTTAGGGCTAAAATAGAGATAATTAATTTAACAGCGTTTCTGCGCTAAATGTTAGATAATATTAGGACAAATAAAAAGCGGAGAAATATACCTAAAAGTTACGTTTAAAAGACTACCTAATATATTACTAGCGCGGAGCGTAATCTCTTTAGTAGTATAACTAAGTATTGCAGCAAGCGGAATAATAGTAATAAAGTTAACAATAAATATGGTAATACCGTTAATATAAAGATAATTGACTATAAAGCCGATGGGAATGGCAAGAAGTAGTATATTTATCTATAAGCTAAATAAGACGGCACGAACCTAATCCTTAGTAGGTATATTACGCTTTAAAGCTGCTTTCTACCTTTCCTTAATTATTGGCTTAAGATATAAGGGGTTTTATAGGCCTATACTAGCCTCTTTATTATGTTGTTTATTGTTAGACCTTATCTAGGCTGCTTAATAGGCTTTTAAGAGTGTTACTAGATCTAAATATGCCATTATAAACACGGTTTTTAATTGTTCCTAGAAATAGCACAATAGAAAAGGGCGATTTTATAGTTTAGAGGGCACCTATGCATGGCAAAGACTAAGAAGTCTAATAGTACTTAGGCTAACACCAACGCCTCAAATCTATAATAGTGCTTTCGGCTTTTTTTTTTGTTAATTTTATAAGCGGGGATCCAGAGCAAATTCCAGAATAGTTGTTATAGAGGATAGGAGGATTAACATTAATAACTAGATAGAATGGTTAGTAAAAAAAAGGAGAAGATAAAGTGTTCTAATAGACAAATAATAAGTAAAAAGTAAACTAACTACTTATAGAAATGAGGACGTGGTAGAATATATAAATAAGGGTATAAGTCTATATGCCTCTAAGTACTAGTTGCTTAGTGTCTTAAATATAAGTCCTCCCTTAACGCAAGGCAGATTAATAGGAGTTATTATGCCGCCTATATAAGGCGGAGCGCTTATAAAGGGCTTAGCTAGAATGCTAATTAAACCACCCTATAATGCGCTAATAGCTCCTTTGCTATAGATAGGGAGTAAATATATAAGATTAACTGGCTGAGATAAGTCTACTACTCAAGTAGTGTTCTGCTCCGTAAAGGGTAGGCGTTAGGAGTAGATTATATAATACTATTCCTGCTAGGTAAGGCGTTATTAGAAGGTTATTATTGGTTTTTAGTTTTAGTTTATAACTTTATATAAACGCCTCTAAACACTACGCTGTTAGGGCTGTCTAAAAGCTAAGTTGCCTGTTTACCTTGTCTTAACCTTAGACCAGGGTTGTCAGCTATTAAGGCGACAGGAAGTTGCGTTAAGGTATATAATGGGGCTTAAGTAAAGCCACGCAACTAGATAGGCATTGCTATGCAAAGTAACGCTTAACTAGCTGCCTTAATATTGCCATCTTAAAATAATTGGAAGAAAGGGGTTGATGCTAGCCCTTATTATTTAATATAACCCTCCTGTAGAGGCATAATAAAGTAGGATATAAATAAGGAAGGATTATGCTCCTCTTTTTTTTTTTATTTTTTTTTTTTTTATATCCGTTGTATTATACTATGTACAATACTGCGCATGCTGTAACGGAACCTTGTAGCTTAGACTACGGTGGGTTCTGTTATTAGGCTAGGTATATAGGTATGACAAAACAACAACGTAATAATAACTGGTGGAGTAGTTACCTAACAGATTAACTCCAATTGTATTCTAAGATTTACTACAAGGAGAGAACTATCTATAGTAGGGACTAAGGTCCTTTAAATATACAACTATACTCTTAAGAAATCCTCTCTTGTATATGAGGTACGTGTTGTCTATATTAAACGTAACATCCCTTCCGTTTAATATAGTTAATATATTTAACACCACGTGACCTTAGTTACTATTTCTTATTATATAGTTCTACCGGATCTATCCTGGACTATACCTATATTAACCAACTAGCTTCCACCAACTCTTCTCTAAATAGTTATAATATTGTACTTAAAGCGTCTATAATACTATCTCCCTCCTCTTTATCTTTATTCTTAAAGATTCCTAACATCTCCAAGTTGTCTACTAGAGGTGTAATGTCCGTTTAATTATTCTAGTTAATATTTATACTTATTATACCTAAAGCTTCTTCTTCTCTTTTCTAGGTTAAGTGTTGCCTTTATACGGTTTCCTCTATACTATTACTAGGTGAAGTGATGGCGATTCCCTGCTCTTATTGTGCTAAAGAGGGGTTGGTTTATGTTGCGCTAGCGAGTTTTATATCTTAATAACCCTCCTTTTACTCTAAGTATACTAAAGCAAACGTTTAATTATCCTGTGATGTTTGCTCTGTCTTTAATGCTAAGTATACGCGTCCTATAACTCTTAACAGTCTTTAAGTTCCCTAAGTAACTTATTATAGGGTCTTGTGTTTAATCTGCTATTATAAAGCTTAATGGTAAGCTGGCCTCCGCACTACTTAAGGTTTAATATACCTTAGAAGAGTCCGCACACGTTCTTAAAGCTTAACATTTAGCTTATGCTTATCTTTAACATCTTAAATATGTCTATAAGAAGGTCCGTTCTAAGGAATAGAAACTTGTTTAATAGGGTTTATCTAAGCTAGGTAATAAAAGGATTGGCTTTCCTCCTATAAGGGAAATAACTCTAAGTAGCTTAGTAATTGCTCCTCTTAGGTCCCCCTTAGGTGATTTATTTTTTAGTGATCCCTTTTTATTAATGCTACCTAACCTACTTTTTTTTAATACTCCTGTACCTTTCCTATAGCGTTTCTTAGGTTACTTAGTGGTTTCTAGGTAGTCTTACTATAGCCTATCTACTTTACTTTATACCATGTTTTGTTGTCTACATTATTGTAACTAATAATCTTTAAAACTTGCTATTTGTCTTCCTTTTGCCCTCTATATATGTCTGCCTTATAGACTGGTGGCTTAATATTTCCGTATACTAGCTCTAGCATTGCGATATACTATATAGGGTTTATTTTTATTTTGGCTAGTAGGTTTAACTTATATATAACTAATAAAATTCTTTACTTAACTTTAAAAGGTCCTAGTCTAACGTGGTCTAATTTCTTACTTAGTTATTAACTCTTAAAATTTTTGTGTAGTAGCTATACTTTATCTCCCTCAAGATCTGGTCCCTTAGATCTCTTAGTATTATAGTACCTTTTTATTCGTTCTTATACTAATTTAGCTGTTTCTTTAAAGTCTGTATAAAGATTTATTAACGTCTCTATTCTTTACTTAGCTGTGCTACTTGTCTTTTTTACTTAATGTGGTAATAATAATGTTCTTAGCTTGTACCCGTAATTTGCCTTAAATAGTAATATCCCTATTCCTTCTTATAGTGTTATATTATATACAAACTATGTAACTAGTAATAACGATACTGTTACGGACGCTTTAAGTACGATGTTATAACTACTTGGAGAAGAGTCGGCGGAAGCTAGTTGGTTAATATAGGTACGGTCTAAGATGGATCTGGTGGAACCATATAATAAGGAATAGTAACCGAGGTCACATGGTGTTAAACGTATTAACTGTGTTAAACGGAAGGGACGTTACATTTAATACAGACAACATGTACCTTATATATAAGAGAGGATTTCTTAGGAGTATGGTTGTGTATTTAAAGGACCTTAGTCCCTACCATAGATAGTTCTCTCCTTATAGTAAATCTTAGAATACAATTAGAGTTAATCTGTTAGGTAACCACTCCACTAGTTATTATTATGTTGTTATTTTTATTGTACCTATATACCCAGCCCATTAATAGGACCTACCGTAGTCTAAGCTATAAGGTTCTGTTACACATTTACTATTAAGGTTACGGTATTGGAACAAACTTGAATAATATACCACCAAGAGCAGCACTAGTTATGATAGCGTTGGCAATAGCCACAACCTTAGGTCTAGGTAATACCAGTATAAATAAGGGGGATTCTTAAGTAGTTACGCGAGGTTAGTTATAGAAAATGGTTAATTACTTATAAGACAACAATAGGATACTTAAAGAATGCATTAATAGAATTAGAGCAGCAAAGATTAAGTTACCTTTAATTAAATAATTCTTAGGAGAGAAGTTAAAGCTTAAGGGATTTCTTACGTAAATGCACTTTAAGGTAGTACAGAAAGGAGCGAAGTTAGCAATATTGTTAGATTAAGTAGCCTATGCAGAATTATTCCTAATAGGGAGGGCACTTAAGTGGTTTAAGCTGTATCTTATAGAAATATAGGCTAATAGCATAACAACTACTAACCAGGATGTACGGTATATATTTACCAGTTAGAATAGGTTTGTAGAGCGACTAATATAGATGCTTGGAGACCCAGAAGCCACAACCATAGCGGAATAAAAGCTTTAGAACTTAGTACAACGCACTTTAGCAATTAAGTATATAACATAGTTTTAAACACTAGCTATATAGGTTGAATGGAATAACAAGGCGCTTATGGCACAGTATAAATAGGGACTTAAGGCTAAAGTCTAGGACGCAATTATCCTAATGGAAGATGTGGATACTCTAAGGGAGTTAATAGATTAGTTAATAAAGATTAATAATAGGATCTACTAAAGGGAACAAGCTAAAAGAGGGCAAGATAGAGTTCTATAGTTATATAAGGCGTAGAGTACGCAATAATAGATATAGAGTTAAAAACTATAGAATGGCGCAGAGCTAATGGACCTAAGCAGTACTAAAGAAACCTAAAGATGGGAAAAGAAACTATAGAAACCTAGAGGTTAAGGATTAAGTGATTAAAGGACTAAGGAGTAGAGGCTAAACTAGGGATCTTAGTAGTAGAAGATATTTAGGCGGACTCTATAGCAAGAAAGATGGTTTAAAGATAGAGCTTATATAAATTGCGGAAAATAGGGTTATTTCGCCAGAGACTATAGAGGTGGTTAGAGTAACTATATAGTAAAGGGAACCAGACTAGCAGACAGCACATATATATAGAGGGACGATGGTGCACTATAAGGAATAAAAGAATGTTTAATTAATAGTTTTGCGTATTGTTACAACAACGCATACTGAATTTATGAGGACGCTAAGTATAGCGCAAGCTATTAGCTATAGGAGCCAGAGTTAAGAGGACTTAAAGAAACTAGAGAGTTAGATAAAGAATAAAATTAACTCTATAAGCTAGATTGAGATATTATAGTAACATACAGATAAAGATTAGTAGTAATAATAATGGAGTTAGAGTACTTATTAATTAATAGTAATAAGGACGAAAAGGAGGCTAACTAGGAGCACTTAAACCTTAATAATGTAATAGAAGCAGAGACTGAGACCATTACCAAATAAGGTTTAGTAACGGATGTTATAACACTATTAGATACAATTTCTATTGCTTTACAAGACAATAGGAGTAACGTTTAGAAGAAACTAAGTAAGTAGATAACTACTAGTACTAGCTTATTACTTAATAAAGGCAAAAGGCCATAGGCTTAAGATTCTTAAGAAGAGATAAGAGAAGCTTAAGATTCTTAAAGTAAGATAAGACACACCTAAGAACCTATAACGGATGAAAACTAATAGAAAAGGGCAGTAACTTAGTTTAGTAATAAATAAATAAGTATAGGACGTAAGTTTAAGAACTACAAGTTCGGAGAACGAATAAGAACGTTAGCAATCCTAGGTAAACGCAGTGTTTAGCCTAAAGATTAAATAGTTAATACTAGGATTAAAAAGCAAGACAACTATAAAAATCTAGCTGCAAGACGCAGAAAACAAGAAACTATAGATAAGTTTAGAATAAGAATTATTATATAGCAAGAGCAAAAGCTAGACAAGAGATTAGCTATGCTAGGTTATATAAAAGATAGAGCACCTATATAAAGAATTACTAATAGGCCAAGTGCAGGGATACCTAGGGTAAAGTGGTTAGATAAACTAGAATAAAAAGAGGATCTAGATATTCTAACCAGGTTTAAAGAAAGGCATACTAAAGGATATCACAATATAGTAATAACAAGGTACTTTCTAACGGATAGACTATATACACTAAACTAGTTGTATGGAAAGTAGTATAGGCAATAATATAGCAACAAATAGGAAGAGTTTTATATATAGCTGGACAAAAAAGTTGTCCAAGACCAACCCATTATAGAAAAACGTATAAGTTATATTAAAGGAGTATTAATTATAATATTAAGGAACCTAGAAGAGAGGTCTAGGGACTAGAGAAGTAAGCAATAAATTTTAGTACCTATAGTAGAGATACCAGTGGTCAGGTTAACTAGGTATAGGTTTAAACTTAAGGATAAAGATAAACTAAGAGTTAACCTAAAACACGTAGCGTATTATACACTATTGTGGATAGCTTGTGTGGATAATATGTATAATATATATAGGGTACCTAAAGATAAGAACCGGAAGTACCTAGCAAGGATATATTGGGCACTAGAGGAAAAGCGGTTTAGGAACGCCAAGTACGTATATAGTTGGCACTTAGTAGAAGTATAAGGTTAAGGAGACTTAATACTTTAACTAGGAAGATTTCTTATAGAAGAATACCTAGATGGATAATAGTGGTGGGAGTGCCTAGAGAACACTTATCTATAGCATATAGAGGAAAAGAAATAAACTAAGTATTAGCTAAAAGTGGACTAAGTATAAGCAGGATCTAGTAGCTAACAGTTAGGAAAAGGAGAGGTGTATAGGACTAGAGGGAACTAGTATTAGAGCCTTAAACCCTTAAAGGAATTTAAGGATAATACCTAAATTTAAGAGCTAAGTGGCAAGATTAGTAGTTTAAAGCGTTAGTAGATAGTGGAGTAATTAGGAACTATATATCACCAAAGGTAATGGAAAGAATGGGGTTACTATATAGACAGAAGGAACACCTATATCTACTTATAACAATTTTAGGAGATCAGATAGCCTATAGAGGAGGTATTATTAATTTTAAAATAGGACCTATTTAGATAACTATTAAAGGGAGACTAGTTAGAATATCTTTTAATATCCTACTATTAGGATAGGACAAGGCAATACTAGGAATGCCTTAGTTACAGGAGTACAATCTAAAGATTAATTAGGTTATAGGTTAAGTTGATATTAAGGATATATAATAACGCAAAGTACGATAGTAAACTAAGTTGGTATAGTACTAAGTCGGAGCGACGTATAAAGAGACTAAGTAAGGCTTAAGTTATGTACTAAAGAGATACCACAAGTATGGTAAAAAGTTATGGTCACTAGAGAGTAAAAAGTTGTTAGAGTATACAGCTTAGGACTATAAGATAGAATTAGAAAAAGAAATAAGTTTAAAGTTCTTTCTAATCTATAAGCTTACTGAAATAGAGTTAGTAGCGCTTAAGGAGTTTATCTAGGAGAACTTATAAAAGGGATATATTAGACTATTGCAGTTATTAGCAGGATATCTAGTATTATTTATCCCAAAGAAGAACGGAAAACTTAGGATATGTATAGACTACAGACAGTTAAACAGCATTACTAGAAAGGATAGATATCCTTTACCCTTAATTAGTAAAATCCAAGATAGGATAGGCAATATAAAGATCTTTATAAAGATAGATCTAAGATAGGCGTACTATTAGATTAGGATTAAGGAAGGCGACAAATAGAAGGCAGCCTTTAGGTTAAAGGAAGGACTATATAAGCCATTAGTTATGCAGTTTGGGCTTATAAATGTACTAGTAATATTCTAGAAGCGAATTAATAGTGTATTAGGAAAGTACCTAAATAAGTTTGTTATAGTATATCTTAACAACATTATTATCTACTTAGAGAGTAAGGAAGAGCACAGAGAATACGTTAAATGGGTTTTAAAGAGACTACAGAAAGAACAGATGCCAGTAGTAATTAAGAAATGCGAGTTCTTTACTAGAAAGACTGATTTTGTTAGATTTATTATTAAACTAGGCTAACTTAGTATAGATCTAAAGAAAATCAAGGCTATAGTGAATTAGCAAGAACTAGAGAATATTACGCAGTTAAGATTGTTCCTAGGGTTTTACAATTACTATAGAAGGTTTATAGCGCAATAGTTATAGGATATTAAGCCATTTACGCGGCTAATAAAGAAAGAAGAACTATGGGTATAAAAAAAGGAGTAATAAGAACTGTTTAAAAGAGTTAAAGAGTTATTTACCTAAGAGCCAGTTCTTAAAATCTATTAACTAGGTCTAGAGACGGTTATAAAAATAGATGCATTAGACTTTACACTAGGGGTATACTTCCTATAGAAATATTAAGATGGATGGCACCCAGTGGCATACTATAGTTGGAAGATAACACCACTAGAGTTAAACTATAACATCTATAATAAGGAGTTATTAGGTATAGTTACAGCACTTAAGAAATAGAGAGCATTCTTATAAGGCATAGAGAAACTATTTGTGGTTAAAATAGACTATAAGAACCTTATAGGATTCCTAATAACGAAGGAACTCAACCAAAGACAGGTTAGATAGACGGAAATGCTTATAGAATACTATTTTGAAATTTAGTATACTAAGGGTACAGATAATACACAAGCAGACGCTCTAAGCAGAAAAGCTAAACTATAAAGTAGTGAAAAGCTATTAGGAGCTTTATTGCAAAGGGATTAAAACGGATTAATTAGGTATAATTATCTAAAGATTATAGCAACTAAGGAAAGTTAGATCTATAAATCACTAGAAAGTAATTGGATATAGAAGATCTAAGAAGTATAGATAGAGGATCTAGACTTAGAGCAATATAAAAATAGAGAAGTAATATATATGCCTAAGTCTATCGCAGAAGAGTTTGTTAGGGAATTCTATAAGGGAATAATATAAGGACATAACGGAGCAACAGGCTTAGTGTCAAGACTTTAAAAGGAGTATATTATTTAAGGAATTTGGGGACTAGTAAGACAAGTTATAAAGGAATATTTAGATTGCTAAAGGAATAAACCGATAAGGTATAAGCCGTATAGAGGGCTATAACCTATTAAGACACCAGGAAGACTATGGGAAGTTATATTATAGGACTTTATTATTAAGTTACCAAAGTTAAGAGATCCTATTACAGGACAAGATTATAACGCGATTTTAGTGATAGTAAATAAGCTAATGAAGTGGGGATACTTTATAGCATGCACTAAAGAGATATTAGTAGAGGATGTTGCTAGAATCTATATAAGAGAAGTATTTATAAGACATAGAGCACTAGATAAGATTATATTAGATAGAGATCCAAGATTTATAGTAGTATTTTGGGAAGTGTTTCTGGCAGAATAAGGGGTTCGCGCAGTAATATCTATAGCGTATTATCCGCAGATAGACAGATAAACGGAAAGACTAAACTAGACACTAGAGTAGTATTTAAGGCACTATATTAATCACGCATAGAATAATTGGGTATTGTTACTACCAGTTACACAGTTTGCATATAATATAACACCGCAAGAAGGAATAGGGACATTACTATTTAAGGCGAATTATAGATATAAGCTAAGAACATCATTATTACCATATTAAGCAAAAAGGACAAATAGCACAGCTAAATAAAGAATAAAGACGTTAATAAATCTTTATATAGACCTTAAGGAAACAGCTAAACTAGTATAAGAATAAATGAAAAGGTACTACAATGCTAAGAGATCTAAGGGACCAGATCTTAAGGAGGGAGATAAAGTATAGCTACTATATAAAAATTTTAAGAGTCGACAACTAAGTAAGAAGTTGGACTATGTTAGATTAGGACCTTTTAAAGTTAAGTAAAGAATTTTATTGGTTATATATAAGTTAAACCTACCAGCTAAAATAAAAATCTACCCTATATAGCATATTGCAATGCTAGAGCTAGCACATGGGAATATTAAGCCACTAGTCTATAAGGCAGACATATATAGAGGATAAGAGGAAGATAAATAGCAAGTTTTAAAGATTATTAGTTACAAGGATATGGATAACGAAATATGGTATAAAGTAAAGTGGATAGGCTATAGTGAGACTACCTAGGAACCACTAAGTAACTTAAGAAACGCTATAGGAAAGGTATAGGAGTATTAAAAGAAGGCAGGTTAGGTAGTATTAATAAAGAAGGATTGCTAAAAAATAAGTTACCTAAAGGGGACCTAAGAGGAGCAATTGCCAAGCTACTTAGAGTTGTTTCCCTTATAGGAGGAGAGCTAATCCTTTTATTACCTAGCTTAGACAAACCCTATTAAACTAGTTTCTACTCCTTAAAACAAACCTTCTCATAGATATATTTAAGGCGTTAAAGATGAGTATAAGCTAAACGTTAAGCTTTAAGGACGCGTGTAGACTCTTCTAAGGTATGTTAAACCTTAAGTAGCGCGGAGGCCAGCTTACTGTCAAGCTTTATAGTGGCAGATTAAATACGAGACCCTATAATAAGTTACTTAGGGAACTTAAAGACTGTTAAGAGTTATAGAATGCGTATACTTAGCGTTAAAGACAGAGCGAACATTGCAGGACAATTAAACGTTTGCTTTAGTACACTTAGAGTAAGAGGAGGGTTGTTAAGACAAAGGACTCGCTAGCGTAACACAAACTAACCCCTCTTTTATATACCTTAAGCAAGGAATCGCCATCACTTTACCCAGCAATAGTATAGAGGAGACTGTACGAAGGCGACGCTTAACCCAGGAAAGAGAAGAAGAAGCTTTAGGCATAATAAGTATAGATATTAACTAGAATAATTAAACAGACATTACACCTCTAGTAGATAACTTGGAGATATTAGGAATCTTTAAGGACGAAGATAAAGAGGAGGGAGATAGTATTATGGACGCTTTAAGTATAATGTTATAACTACTTAGAGAAGAGTTGGCGGAAGCTAGTTAGTTAATATAGGTATAGTCTAGGATAAATCCGGTAGAACTATATAACGAGGAATAGTAACTAAGGTCACGTAGTGTTAAATATATTAACTATATTAAACGGAAGGGACGTTACGTTTAATATAGATAATACATACCTTACGTACAAGAGAGGATTTCTTAGGAGTATGGTTATGTATTTAAAGGACCTTAGTCCCTACCGTAGATAGTTCTCTCCTTATAGTAAATCTTAGAATATAATTGGAGTTAATCTATTAGGCAACCACTCTACTAGTTGTTATTACGTTGTTGTTTTTGTCGTACCTATATACCCAGCCTATTAATAGGACCCACCATAGTCTAAGCTATAAGGTTCCGTTATAGATACCTAATTATTCTATGCGTGATTAATATAATGCCTTAGATACTGCTCCAGTGTCTAATTTAGTCTTTCCGTTTATCCGTCCATCTGCGGATAATATACTATAGATGTTACTACGTAAACCCCTTGTTCTGCTAGAAACACTTCCTAAAATACTGCTATAAATCTTAGATCCCTATCTAATATAATCTTATTTAGTGCTCTATGTCTTATAAATACTTCTTTTATATAAATTCTAGTGATATCTTCTGCTAATATCTCTTTAGTATATGCTATAAAGTATCCCTACTTTATTAGCTTATTCACTATTACTAAAATCGCGTTATAATCTTGTCCTGTAATAGGATCTCTTAACTTTAGTAACTTAATAATAAAGTCCTATAATATAACCTCCTATAGTCTTCCTGGTGTCTTAATAGGTTGTAGCCCTCTATATGGCTTATACCTTATTAGTTTGTTCCTTTGGTAATTTAAATATTCCTTTATAACTTATTATGCTAGTCCCCAGATTCCTTAAATAATATATTCTTTTTAAAGTCTTAATACTAAGCCTATAGCTCTGTTATGTTCTTGTATTATTCCCTTATAGAATTCCTTAATAAATTCTTCTGTAATAGACTTAGGTATATATATTACTTCTCTATTTTTATATTACTCTAAGTCTAGATTCTCTGCCTATACTTTTTAGATCTTCTATATCTAATTACTCTCTAGTAATTTATAGATCTAACTTTTCTTAGTTGCTGTAATCTTTAAATAATTGTACCTAATTAATTTATTTTAATCCTTTTATAATAAAGCTCCTAATAGCTTTTTATTACTTTGTAGTTTAGCCTTCCTGCTTAGAGCGTCTACTCGCGCATTGTCTGTACCCTTGGTATACTGAATTTTAAAATAGTATTTTGTAAGTATTTCCGCCTATCTAACCTATCTTTAGTTAAGTTTCTTTGTTATTAGGAATCCTATAAGGTTCTTATGGTCTATCTTAACTATAAATGGTTTCTCTATACCTTATAAGAATGCTCTCTATTCTTTAAGCGCTGTAACTATACCTAACAACTCCTTATTGTAGATGTTATAGTTTAACTCTAGTGGTGTTATCTTCCAACTATAGTATACTACTGGGTGCTATCTATCTTAATGTTTTTATAGGAAGTATGCCCCTAGTGTAAAGTCTAATGTATCTGTTTTTATAACCGTCTTTAGACCTAGTTAATAGATCTTAAGAACTGGCTCCTAGGTAAATAACTCTTTAACTTTCTTAAATAGTTCTTATTATTCCCTTCCCTATGCCTATAGTTTTTCTTTCTTTGTTAACCTTGTAAATAGCTTAATGTTCTATAACTATTACGTTATAAACCTTTTATAGTAATTACAAAACCCTAGAAACGATCTTAACTGTATAATATTTTCTAGTTCCTGCTAATTTACTATAGCCTCGATCTTCTTTAGATCTATACTAAGTTGGCCTAGTTTAATAATAAATCTAATAAAATTGGTCTTCCTAGTAAAGAACTTATATTTCTTAATTGCTACTAGTATCTGTTCTTCTTATAGTCTCTTTAAAACCTATTTAATGTATTCTCCGTGCTCTTCCTTACTCTTTAAGTAGATGATAATGTTATTAAAGTATGCTATAATAAATTTATCTAAGTGTTCTCCTAATATACTATTAATTTGCTTCTGGAATATTGCTAGTATATTTATAAGCCCGAATTGTATAACTAATGGTTTATATAGTCCTTCCTTTAACCTAAAGGCTGCCTTTTATTTATTGCCTTCCTTAATTCTAATCTAGTGGTATGCCTATCTTAAATCTATCTTTGTAAAGATCTTTGCGTTGCCTATCCTATCTTGGATTTTGCTAATTAAGGGTAAAAGATACCTATCCTTTCTGGTAATGCTGTTTAACTGTCTATAGTTTATACACATTCTAAGTTTTCTGTTTTTCTTTAAGATGAATAATATTGGATATCCTGCTAATAACTATAACGGTCTAATATATCCCTTTTATAAATTCTTCTAAATAAACTCCTTAAGCGCTACTAACTCTGTTTTAGTAAGCTTATAGATTGGAAAGAACTTTAGACTTATTCCCTTTTTTAATTCTATTTTATAGTCCTAAGCTGTATGCTTTAATAGCTTTTCACTTTCTAGTGACTATAACTTTTTATTATACTTATAGTATCTCTTTAGTATATAACTTAAGCCTTACTTAGTCTCTTTATATGTCGCTCCAACTTGGTACTATACCAACTTGGTTTACTGTCGCACTTTATATTATTATATATCCTTGATATTAACCTAACCTATAACCTAATTAATCTTTAGATTATACTTCTGTAACTAAGGTATTTTTAGTATTGCCTTGTCTTGTCCTAATAGTAGGATATTAAAAGACATTCTAACTAGTTTCCCTTTAATAGTTATCTAAATAGGTTCTATTTTAAGATTAATAATGCCTCCTCTATAGGCTATCTAATCTCCTAAAATTGTTATAAGTGGATATAGGTGTTCCTTCTATCTATATAGTAACCCCATCCTTTCTACTGCCTTTGGTAATATATAGTTCCTAATTACTCTACTATCTACTAACGCTTTAAACTGCTAATCTTGCTATTTAGCTTTTAAATTTAGGTATTATTTTTAAATTTCTTTAAGGGTCTAAGGCTCTAATACTAGTTCCCTCTGGTTTTATACACCTCCCCTTTTCCTAATTATTAGCTGCTAGATCCTACCTATACTTAGTTTAACTTAGGCTAATACTTAGTTTGTTTCTTTTCCTCTATATACTATAGATAAGTATTCTCTGGGTACTCCCACTACTATTATTTATCTAGGTATTCTTCTATAAGGAATCTTTCTAATTAAAGTGTTAAGTCTTCTTAACCTTATACTTCTACTAGGTACTAACTATATATATACTTAGTATTCCTAAACTGCTTTTTCTCTAGTGCCTAATATATCCTTACTGGGTACTTCCGGTTCTTGTTTTTGGGTGCTTTATATATATTACACGTGTTATCTATATAAGCTATCTATAATAGTGTATAATGCGCTATATATTTTAGGTTAACTCTTAGTTTGTTTTTATTCTTAAGTTTAAACCTATACCTAGTTAACCTAATCACTGGTATCTCTACTATAGGTACTAAGATTTGTCGCTTGCTTTTCTAGTCCCTAAATCCCTCTTCTAGGTTCCTTAATATTATAATTAATGCTCCTTTAATGTAACTTATATGTTTTTCTATAATAGGTTGGTCTTAGACAACTTTTTTATCTAGCTATATATAAAAGTCTTTCCATTTGTTACTATGTTGTTACCTATACCACTTTCCATATAACTGGTTTAGTATATATGGTCTATCCGTTAAAAAGTACCTTATTATTACTATATTATAATATTCTTTGGTATGTCTTTCTTTAAACCTAGTTAGAATATCTAGATCCTTTTCTTATTCCAGTTTATTTAACTACTTTACCCTAGGTATCCCTACACTCGGCCTATTAGTAACTCTTTATATGGGTGCTCTGTTTTTTATATAACCTAGTATAGCTAACCTCTTGTCTAGCTTCTACTCTTACTATATAATAATTCTTGTTCTAAACTTATCTATAGTTTTTTATTTTCTGCGTCTTGCAGCTAGATCTTTGTAGTTGTTTTACTTTTTAATCCTAGTATTAACTGTTTAATCTTTAGGCTAAATACTACGTTTACTTGGGATTGCTAACGTTCTTATTTCTTCTCTAAACTTGTAGTTTTTAAACTTGCGTCCTATACTTATTTGTTTATTACTAAACTAAGTTACTACCTTTTCCCGTTAGTTTTTGTCCATTGTGGGTCCTTAGGTGTGTTTTATCTTATTTTAAGAATCTTAAGCTTCTTTTATCTCTTCTTAAGAATCTTAAGCCTGTGGCCTTTTGCCTTTATTAAGTAATAAGCTAGCACTAGTAGTTATCTACTTACTTAGTT
>Ga0307507_10000481_pt1 | contig 84073 bp, 44 predicted proteins | sample 7_EM_MG_FD_207223 | JGI IMG/M metagenome (GOLD analysis project Ga0307507, IMG submission 207223) | Populus trichocarpa ectomycorrhiza microbial communities from riparian zone in the Pacific Northwest, United States - 7_EM | ecosystem: Host-associated > Plants > Roots > Unclassified | place...
CGTGTAAAGCTTCGTGCAGAGCTTCGCGCAAAGCTTCGTGCAGAGCCTCCGTACGCAGAGCTTCGTGCAAAGCTTTGTGCAGGGCTTCGTGTAAAGCCTCCGTACGCAGAGCTTCGTGCAGAGCTTCATGCAAAGCCTCCGTACGCAGAGCTTCGTGCAGAGCTTCGTGCAAAACCTCCATACGCAGAGTTTCGTGCAGAGCTTCGTGTAAAGCTTTGTGCAGAGCTTCATACAGAGCCTCCGTACACAGAGCTTCGTGTAAAGCTTCATGCAGACGTTCATGTAGACGTTTATAGCCCCCTAAGATAGTAGTAATAAGCAGCTTAAAGTCCTTAGGTGGTTATTATTTAGGTAGGCTGTAGGCGATTCAATAGACACATCGCCCGTTTAGCGGCGCTTTTTACTAGATATTGTAGAGGCGTATAGAGTAGATATACTTATCAATTATAGAGCTGCTTCTACGGATTAATTTAACGGTATTTCTAAGATAATAGCTGTTGTAGGGTAGTAGATCAATTTTGTTAAAAAAGGTGATTGCTCTATATACAAAACAAGTTGGATCGCCTAAGAAACCTTATAAAAGTCTCTCAGACTATAGAATTAACTTTTTAACAAAAAAGGTTAGTGATATCCGCTTGCGGATATACGTATGTCCGCTAATTAATTCTATGGTCTGAGCTTGCTGAGGTAACTTGGCCCTTGCAATTTTCTGCTCCGGTCCTCGGTCAAACTTTTTCTATTTTATTTTTCTTCGGGCCCTGGCTTCTCGCTTCTGAAATTAGCGCCTTGGCGCCTCCTACAAATACCCGCCGCACTCGCCCTTCCCTCTTTTTTTTCTTCAGTCGACTTTGTGAGTTCTACCCGTACCTCAATACTTTCCCCTGTCTACATTTGCTGACTGCTACTCCCACAGACTTCATAGAATCACTTCTATAGTAAACGTCCTCTTCTGAGTCTCCTACAAGAGCCACAGAATCTCCAACCTGGCTGATGAGCTTTATCCTCGACGTCCCGGAGTGATGCCTTATACTCTTGCTTCGGCGAGAGTGGTGATGATCTCTACCCATTTCAGATCCTGACTTCGGTCGGTCTGACTGGGAGGACGTTGGGTGAAACCTGACAGGCTGTTGGTAATGAACAATTGTCATCTAGTAGGAATGTAGGGAGGGTTAGATGGTCGGCTTGTCTATGACTGCGTAGCTACAATGATAATATTCGACAGTTTACCTGATACTTTTCATGCTCGCTGGTGCTGTGATTGACGATAGAATGCTATGAGTGACATTATGTTTAACAACTTTGCCCACTATTTGTAGTTACCCGCCATACTGATCAAGTCTACCCTTCCAACGCCGTATTGTGCTTTAAAGATGGCATGGTTATATTTAATAGTGCAGATGAGTCTTGGTGCAGCATGCTTGTATTCCCGAAGTCTTAGGCAGGCTTCGGACCTATATCCCTATCTAGTAATCGTAGTATTTCGGAAGACCTTAATGCTTACTCGTAACGTGATAGATCCAGGCTACTCTAGTATTTCGGTAGCTAAGGTTCAAGCCAATTCAAAGACACCAGCTAGCCTAGTGCGCAGCTATCGAGGTGCTGATGCCATTTCCCTTCAAAATTACGTTACCTATGCTTTGGAGGGGACATTTTCCTGACCTGCTTCTATGTTGACAACGCCTGCAATCCGTCTATCTCACAGATGTGGCAATCTGCCTCCATTCCCGTCCTGTTTTTTCCACGAGCATCATGTCTTACTCAACGGCACTTCGCAACTGTTTATATATCGCCTACCTGTGTCTTATTCAACAACCCGTCAGTAGACAGACGTCGCTCCAATCCACAAGCCCAAGACAGAGCTACAGAACGACAACGTGAAGTCCTAACAAACTCGCAATCACAAAATAAAGCTGCCAAACAACTATATAAATCCTTAAAAGTCTTTACGCTTCGGGTGGACATATTAATTAGTTCGATGAATTGGTGTAACTTGAATTTCCAAGATCCAGATTCACACTATCTTCGAAACCGTCGGAGACGCATTGCAGACCGGAACAAAGCCAAGCAGCAAATTCAATTGCTTCAGCAGAACATAGCTGCTACTAGCTGATGCCGACCGGTTGTTCTTAAGATTCAAGTCGACTATTTGTGAAGAAGAATTACACTTTCTGGAAATAAAACAACCTTTCGACGTCGTGGATGAAGATCCATCTCAGCTCAGGGCAATATTGAGGAAGGCCCACTCAAAGGCTTTATCTGATCTGCGAGTCTGTACAGCTTCTTGCTAGGGATTTCCGGAAAAATCGTAAAGTCACCAAGACCTTTCTGACTCCGAACTCGCCGTCATGACAGCTCTTCCGACAGAAAGTGATTTCTGCAAGTATTCCGTCCATCATGTTCGCCGACTCTATCAATGGCTGCGCATCAACAATTGACTTGAAGCAAGTGCAAGAGGTACTGCTGTAGCGCAAATGCGCATAGCTCCACGTTCACCGCTTCAAACAAGATTCACGGGCATTGACTACCTCCAAAAATGAGACTATCAACATATTTATGGTGAGAAACCGAGCAAAAGATCCCCGCATGTGGCTACATGATCCACTCTTCCCCATAGTTTATGTTCTTGCGAAATATCGCGATACCCAGAGAAATATCAGCTCTTTCATGCAACAAATAGCCAGGAATAAATATATGGCACTACCATGGCGTTTTATTCGGATTTTAGACCATTTCCGTGAGGGATTTGCTATGTCTGCACTCCGGATTTCTGACTGCACGAGAATCTTACAGCGTCTTCTTTGTCATAGAATCTCAGAGCTCTCAGAAAAAGAACTCGCGGCTGAGATCACATCTGCGAAAGAATACGTGCTAAAATGGGAAAAATTAATGGAAACGCCGTACAAATGAACATAAATGACGATCCGATCGCAGCTATGCTTACGAACATGGCACCAAGAAGAATCAGAAAGGAACGGTGGATTGTATGAGAGTCGCTTGCAGAATTGTAGCTTTGGCCCAGGAGTGAACGCGCATCATTGCCTTCGGAATATCTTACCGAGCATGTCGACCACCGTGTTCTATTCTGATCACCATATTTGAGATCACCGCCTACAGTGGATGGGCTGCTCCCATCAGACCAGCCCACCAGGCCTGTCGTCAAACCTACTCCTATTACCCCAGTTCTATCCCTCCTTTAAGCTAGCTACGGGAATCGAAGTTAAGTTTTATAAGCCTAGTGTCAATTGTTCAGCACAAGAATGCGCCTTTATTCCGGGTCACAAAACGTACGCTCGTACCTGAGACTTCACTGTCACTGAGGTGGCGGACACGGCCTTGGGCTTCTATCTTCGGTAACGTCTGTTGATATTGTGGCCTTCATATGGATAAATTTACCTTCCTGGGTTGGTGTATTGGCAGTGTTCTTCATGATAGGGCTTATGTTAGATTTAACCAGGTATGGCATAGGATATGATATCAAGCCTGACCCGAAGATACTAGAGAAGAAAGAATTTAGGGTTCCTCTTACGACATGGCTGCAGTTTTTCCAAACCTAGAGAAGTACTGTGAACGTGCGATGTAGAAGCATACTGTGATACCGGCTGAAATCTTGCAGCCGGTCCCGTCAAACGCATAGTTGTACTGGAGATAAGGAATCATACTCATCAAGACTAAGACTCCATTGATTTTCTACGCTTTGGTTTTTCAACCTATGATATGAATATTAGTAAATTATCACGAGCGTCCATAAGCACGGTAGTGTGTACGACGAACGTATATGCCAGTAACGTCACTACGTGATCTCAGGAAGCGCCGGTGAATGTCCCTCGACTCATCAATAGTAATGCATATCTGGTCGTGCCGGGTAAGATGTTGGAGATCGGGATGCAGTGCTAGCGGATGGATATGAGGAGTTTCAGGACGGAGGATTACCATAATTAGGAGAGCCAACGCATGGGGATGTAGGAAGAATTAGATTCATAAGGGTTAGATGTTGAAACAGTCTAATCTACGGAGTTCTAGGATGCTTCATAGCATAGTCTAGTTCCGTTAGGCTCTTAGTCTTCTTAAAGTCTTCATAGCCACCGTAGATGCTTCTCGTTCAGCCTAGTTGATGTTCTCTGCCACCAGACTTTTGGGTTGCAAATCACAGTCCGTTCAACACCATCCATACTTCTCATTCCCGACCCAATCGATAGACTCTGCGACTGGCCCTTTATGCGGCGGGTGCCACTTTAAACTAGCAATACTTTCTTCATCTCTGTTCACCACTGCAGTATTAGGATCCAATCGCTGAGCAGCAGACACCATTACTGAAGTAGGGTTCCAAGCCCCTACCTCAGCCATATTCCATTCTTGAGCCTCACGCTGCGCCATTAGCAGTAGAGAAGCGATGGCGGATTTGTGGTACGAAGACCGCCCGTCACCATTTTGTTGGTGGCTCTTTCCTGATCCATTAATGTGATTCCCACCTGAGCCTTCCCAGCTTAAAAGCCCCTCGTCTTCAATCACCAACCGAAGCACATGCAGCGTGTTGCCTTTGCTCTCTTTGGGGTCGTTGTTGTACCACATCCTTGTCCAGTAGCACCAAACACGTTTACCTTTCTCGGACCCAACAATTGCACCTTTCACTTTCGGCGCCTTGCCGTGCAGTTCCTTACCGACATAGTCCTCTCGAGCGTGGTGCCACCGAATGGTGTCCACGTTAGGAATTAGAGCGACGGCCGTGTTGCTATCCGCCGGCCGTGCTTCCAGGCTCTTCCGGAGCATTGCCTCGTCGATCTTGCACAACTCTCCAAGATCGCCTTCATACAACGGTTGAGCAGTTGGCAAGTCTTTGGTATCTACGATTCTCGAGGTTTTTGCAGGCACGGATATGTGGGAAGAATTGAAAGGCTCCCATCCATGTGCGGCATAGAATTTCTTGCTGGCGTCAGATTCTTGGAAATATCACCCACCTTCACTTGTTTAGTATACTTACCTTCCCGATATCAGAGAACAGCACGGAGAATAGACATTCCTTTCCCTCGGTTTGCCACGTGCGCAGTGCTTCACCAAGTTCTCGCATCATCCGTGCAGTGTAACCCCTCCGCCTTAATTGCGGCGGGCAGAACACACTCCCAATTCCATGAGCAATGGTCTCTTCCACTTTCCCGTTTCGTGCGACCAAGGCTTTCTTTCGGTATGTCTCACAGGCAGACAGTACAAGACGATCATTTGCGGCCGTGTCAATTAGAACCCAGTACGTCAGACCGCCGTCTTTGGTCAGGTTTTGAGTGGCAAGAATCTCTTCACGACGAAGATACAATTCGAGAGAGAGGGCCCCTCTCCAGGCAGCACCGTTCTGCTTGAACTGAGCAGTCTTCTCTTTTTCGGTTGGGTGAGCTAAAGCAAGGGTTGGCAAGCTGCTGTCTGGTAAGTTGAGAGGAGCGGATGTCATTATTACGGAAGTGGGATATTAGGATATGTAGCAGTAAGATGCTTCGATAAAAAGGGGTTGGTATTGTTCTGGGATGTAGATGGAAGTGTTGAGTTTCTTACGAAATGGATTCGGTTTGTCACCGTAATGGCTTCAACGACCTTTATATACCTGCCCTCTGGTTCCACTAAATACTTGTACGAAAGTTTGTATATCGACGGCCCGATGCAATCCGGCGGAAAGCGAGCCGTTCGTCACGAAGTAAGGTCATGCGCAAGGCAGGCTGTAGTAAATGCTTGGATCGATCGATCGGTGAGCCTAATGCTGACATAGTGCAGCACCGTCTCTGTTCGCAGTTTTCGCGGCGAAGTTAACTGAAACCAGACCTGAGATACGAGTCTGATCTAGACGCCTGGCGGCCCTTGTTGAACTACTGGCCGCGCCACTAAGCATTGCGGGTTTCCGGATTGGGGAAGGTGCTAGGGGGCGTGGTGGGGACGTCGGCCTTTCCTCGCGGTGATGATTGAAGGCCAGGTCATTCTGCGAAAGACGGACTAAACAACTCATTCACACCTACCTACCACCTCCTCCTTGAATGCTTTCACGCTTTACCTCTCGTTGCGGCCTCAGCCATCGCACCATTCATTCGTTATTTGTAGATTGCCAGCAATGTTCTGCCTGTCCTTGACTAGGGGAACATCACGCTAGAGCATCAACTAGAACCGTGAGCATCAAGGACGATTGATTTCAAGTCCAGAACACTACGTGGCCTTCACTTCTACCCCAAACTGTTCGGGATAGTCTTTGTACTCATGCTCTGCACTTGTAATACTCACTCGCTGTACCCTCCTACCTCTCTGTCAACGAGCTTCAGTCGGCGCTTCCTAAGACATCCTTCTCCGCATCCCTGCACTTTATGCTGCAATAGTCCCTTGCGCATATTCTAGGCCGCACTTCTAAACAAAAACACCAAATTTCAACCTTCAACCTTTTGATCTGGACCGAACAATGCCCGATCATGTGACCACTGGGTCCACTGAGATTATTGTTCTGACCGATAGCGAGAGCGACGATGAAGACGACATCACCCTTAGACACACCCCTATGGAGGATCCCTACCATCCCGATGATTTCTATGATTTTGATGCGGACTGGGCTTTTGCCTTTAACGACCCCGAGGTAAACTTTCCAGATCCGGAGCCCGCATTCAGTCCAATGCCTGAAGTTTTCGCCGAACAGCAATGTCTCCAGAAGGTGTTAGACATATTCCCGGACATCGCACACGACTATGTCCTCAAGCTTTTCAAAGACGGTTCCCAGGAAGGCATAACCGGTTCAGCATGGTGTGACAGGCTCATCGTTCAAATCCTTGACTCTGGTGCGTATCCTAAGGAGAGGGATCGTCGGCAAGAACTCAAGCGTAAGAGGAGGGACAGCCAAGAGGAAGATGGGATTGCAGAGTTTGAGAAGGCGGATCGGGAGAATGCTGGCCACGCATACTTTCTGCAAGCGTAAGTCCGATCTGTCTTGGATTATTTCGTTTGCTCTAGCTATACGAATACTTCATTGCATTGAGATGTGTCTCGTTCACGATGACACCGTGTTTCGCGCGCAAGAGCAGAGCCGCCGACCTTCTTACCCTTTACTTCTACAACCTTTTTGGCTATCATGACTCCTAAACGTTCCACTACGAAGTCTCTCATCGCCTCATCAAAAATAGACGTCAAAACGACATACTGACATTCGCTTACCCAACACAGTGCCAAAATTCTGGGAGAAGAGTTCCCCGATATCCCCGTGAAACACATCCAAGCGATACTGAGAGCCGACACCACTCTCTTTAAAGCATTTCACACTCTCGACACTCAGTTAAGGGACTACGATCCCGCAAAAGATAACCCATTTTCTAAAGTCAGAAGTCGCACCAGGCGAACACGAACGAAGACGCCTGCGGATATGACCAAAGACCACCTTCTTACTGATCTATGGAAGGAAGTCCAGGCCGCAAAGAAAAAGCGGGAAAAAGAAGATGGTCGGTTCCTCTTTCTCTTGTCCTTGTTTCACCACAACCAGCGTGGTTTTAGGTCGCTTTATACTTTTTCTACTATGAATTAAACTCCAAGTGCTAACCCCTGATTTACTAGCTAAACGCAAGAAAGAGGCTCAAAAGGCGATGTCGGAAGCGCAAAATCTTAAACAAGCTCAGAAGAATAAAACTATGACTCAATGGTGAGTCCCAAATTATATACAAGCTATGACGGAAGTAGTACTCTGTCATTATCTTTGTGAATTAGCATGCCTTCAACAACACTTGGCAGGATTTTTGAAGATGAAGACTAATCTAGTTGTAGTGGCTGTTGCTTTGACGACTATCCCGCCAACAGGATGACGTATTGCAATGGCCCCACGGCTCATTTCTTCTGTTGGGACTGTGCTCGCCAGTATATTGAGACTCAGATCGGCATGTCCAAATGCCGGCCCGACTGCATGTCCCAAGATGGGTGTGATGCCGGATTCACCCGCCATCAGCTCCAGATTTTTCTTGACCCCAAGACATTTGATCGGCTAGAGCGTATGCAGCAACAGGAAGATATTAGACTTGCTGGGATCGAGAATCTTGATGAATGTCCCTTCTGCGACTTCAAGGCTGAATGTCCGCCCGTGTCAGAGGATAGGGAGTTTCGGTGCCGCAACCCGGATTGCGAGAAGGTCAGCTGTAGACTTTGTCAAGCGGAAACTCACATCCCACTATCTTGTGAGGAGTTTGCAAAAGAGAATAAACTTAACGTACGGCATGCAGTCGAGGAGGCCATGACGGAGGCGTTGGTAAGGAAGTGCAAGTATGTGACCACCGTTCTGAAGGGATACCATCTATAACTATTATGCTGACGGTAATAGTAAATGTTCACACCCTTTCGTCAAGGAATTTGGCTGCAATAAAATGACCTGCTCGCATTGCAGGAACACGCAGTGGTATGTTTCAACTTCACCTCCCCTCCCAATCACAACTCTTCCCCCCAGTATCTGAAAATCTACAGCTACGTCTGCTCCACCAACGTGCAAAACTACGACCACTTCTCCAGCGGACGCTGCCCCCTGCACGATAACACGGAAGCGCGCCATGACGAAGAAGTTAAGAAAGCCGAAGCGGCTGCCCTCGCCAAAGTCCGCGCCGAGAACCCCGACCTCACAGACGACGACCTGAAGATCCAAGTCTCGGAGACAGTCAAGCGCACCGAGCAGCGCCGCGCGCAGCGCGCACATGCCGAGCAGCACCCGCTGGCTGGCATCGCGGTCCTGGGCGGCCCTCCCCCACCGCCACCGCAAGGGATTCACATGCAGCCAATGCAGCAGGTACACGTGCAGCCGATGCCGCAGATGGCCGTCGCGATGGCAATGGGCCAGCCGCAAGGTGGTGGTGGTGGGGGAGAAGGAGGAGAAGGAGGAGACCAGCCCGCCTTCTTCGCCGCCGCCGCCGCCGGCGCGCCCGTCGCGCCCGTGTATCATCACTACCACCAACACCAGCGCCCACACCAGTATCCACACCAGCACCCACATCCGCACCCACATCCACACACACATCCGCACACACATCCACGCACACATCCGCTCCCAAATCCGCACCCACATCCGCCACACCTCCACCTGCACCCGCAGCAACAAATGCAGCTGCAGCTGCAGAACATCCAGCCGCCGTACGTCCCTGCCCCGAATTACCATTTCCAACCAGCAGCTCCAGGCTTCGAGCCTCCGCGCGGCTTCCAGGCCATCGGCGGCCCGCTCGGCGGATTCCAGCCTGTCGCACTGCCTGGCCCGTATCACCCTCCGCCGCCGCAGCTGCAGCAACAGCAGCAACAGCAGCAACAGGACCCGATGCAGCAGGTTTTTCCGGTGCAGCAGCAGCATCAGCAGCAGCAGGTGTACCAGCCGCGGGTCGTGCCGGTGGAGGCGCAGACCGAGGAGGCGATGAGGCAGGCGAGGCGGGAGGTGAGGAGGCGGCGGTATGAGGGGGAGGGGGGCATGGGGTATTACTGAGGGGGTTTGTTATTGACAAGACGAGACGAGACACGATTTATGACTAGCTATCTATGGGTGGGGTGAAAGGGCTTCTTCTGCCTTCTCTCCGTCCCACCCCGATTTGGCTCCGATTTATTTTATTTTTTCTCTTTGGCATTTTGGCGTTGCATCGTATGTGTACCTGATAGCGTGGCACTGGGTTGGCGTTTTTTCGGCATCTGGATCTTAAATTTATGTACGTGTGCTTTGGGACTGGCATTTGGGTCTCGGCATGGGCGTTGGGTATAGCGGGAGCTTTTATATTGCTATGGTTGCGGATTGGGAGGTGAGCGAAGGAGAGAGTGAGGGAGTGAGGGAGTGAGGGATTGAGGATGGGGGGGATGCTTAAAGGCTGGATTTTGCTCGGCGGGGTTGAGGGGCGGAGAAAGGGGTGCCCCGGGGTTGAGTCGACGGATGCTTTTGATACCCTTATACTTTAACAATTTAATGAAATATAAGGGGTAGCTTTCATGACGATCATATGAAGACCTTTTTTTTTACTAATTTAATGCTATTTAAGTGTATCCTTTCGTCCCCGGAACCCATTTGTGGCTCTTTGGGGCTGCTCTGACCTTTCTGTACTTTGGCAGAGGCGGAAGGGAATCATGTCTGTGTCCGTCCTACTTTGCGGGAGCGCCTGGGTTTGACACAGAGAGCTATCTCATGGAACCTAAGTGCTATCAACTTCAGGAAAATGCCTTGAGACCACATGTGGCTGGCATGGGAGGACTCCAGTAATTGCATTAACCCTCGGCTGATACCATGAGAGCTGGGCGTCGGCGGCATATCCGCTCTCCTAAAGTTATGCGGACCACATTTCCCATTCCTAAGTGGCAGAGCTTGATCCTCCGTTGTCATCTGCAGCGTTTGGTGCCTGGCGCCTATAATTACAGGTCTGCACGTTATCCCACTACCATCTCACCCCCCCGAACTCTCCACACTCCCACTCCCCTGCGCTTGCATCTCGAACTTCGCCTTCCCCTCCTCAACCCACATCTCGAACCTCAAAACACCCGCCTCGACCGCACGAATAGGCGTCGTGCGCGCACCGCCCAGATCCGCCCCCTCCGCAGGCCCGCTGCTGCTGCTGCTGTTGCTCCGCCCATTCTCGTCCGTCTCCGCGCCCGCGCTCCCGCCACCCGCCGACCCCGCTTCTGTCCCCCGCGTCTTCTGCAGCGACGGCTGCACCGGGATCCACGGCTGCGGGTGCCCGACGGGCGGTTCCGCGTCGTCCTTCAGCTCCAGCGCGAGCGAGAAGGAGCAGTGCGGCGGGAGCGGCGCCAGGCGGCCGCAGCGCGTCGTCAGCTGGATGAGCGCGGCGCGGAACTGCTCGGCGAGGTCGACGGGGGTGTCGGCGTCAAGGGGCTTGGGTTTCGTCTTGGTCTTTCCTTTTGTCTGGTCGGGCGCGGGCGCGGGCGCAAGCTCGGCGGGAGCGAAGACGATGTCGGTCTCCCAGTCCTGCTTTGGCACGGTGGGGAAGCGCGACACGTCGATGAGGTGGCGCTCGAGCACTTTCGTGGCGCCGGATGGGGAGGATGGGGACAGGTGATATATCACGACGGCGATGCGGGCGACGGTGCCGGCGAGCAGCTCGGTGCGCACGGCGGAGACGGCGTCGGTGATCCAGGTGCAGAGGATGGGATGGCGCGATTGAAAGATGGGCGTGTTGTGGAAGCGCGCGGTGAGGAAGGTGGCGCGCGGGTAGAGGTCGCGGAGGGCGAGGAGAGTGTGGATGTAGGCGGTTAGGAAGGTGAGGAAGTGGTGGAGATGGGAGAGGTAGCTTTGCGGCATGCTGTGAGGCGGTTGGGTCGGCGGGTTTAGCGGTTTGCGGTGGGATTGGGGCGGATTGGAGGAGCGGAGGGCATGGTAGGAGAGGTAGAGGGTGGAAAGTGGTGGTAGTCTGGTGGGGTAACGACGGTGATGATGGTGTTGATGGTGATGTTGGTGGAAGGATGCGGTGGTGCAGGGTCGACATCGGAGAAATATTCCTATCCTATCGATAAAGCAGCAGCAACAACAACGCGCCTACCAATTTTGATGATTACTGGGAAAAGACGTCGACATCGACAGCTTGCCTTCCTCAGTATTATCTCACTAAGTCCCCCAACGCCTATCCAATCCCGTCCTCTACCTCTGCAGCGCATCCATAGTATATCCATCGCGTACAAACAAACCAACACCCCGCCCTCATCCTTGTACCACTTTCCCCCCTCCATTGCTATCGTCATTCGAAAAAAGACACCTTCCTCCCACCGCAGCCTCCTCAGCGAACCACGCGTCGACGTGCCAACCCCTTCTCCACTCGAATCCAATTCCCCGCCGCCACCGCCAAGCCCACCGACTGTCTTGTCTGCCATGGAGGAGCAGCTAGTGCAACTACTCTCGGCAACGCAGTCGTCATCTGAGGGTCCGCGCAAGGCGGCCGAAGCACAGCTGCAGTCGCTGTACGGGCACTCAGACTTCGCCATTGGGCTGGTGGCCATCGCCTCACACGACAGCGTGCCGCTGAACACCCGGCAGGCCGCGCTGCTGTACCTGAAGACCTTCGTGTTGGCCGCATGGTCACCGCAGCTGGACGAGTTCAAGGGCCAAGTGCTGGTGCGGGATGAGGAAAAAGCGCGTATACGCGCCGCGCTGCTCGACCTGGCCACCAGCGAGCGCGAGGACAGGAAGATCAAGAGTGCTGCTAGCTATGTCGTCTCCAAGATTGCCAACGCCGATTTCCCTGAGGAATGGCCCGACTTGCTGCCCAAGCTAATGCATCTGATCCCCAATGGGACGGATGGGCAGCTGCACGGCGCGCTGAAGGTGCTAGATGAGCTGGTGGATGACTGCTTCAACGAGGAGCAGTTCTTCAACGTCGCTAGGGATCTGGTCAAGGTTGTTTACGATGTTGCCGTCAATGATTCGAGGAAGACAACACTGAGGGCTCTGGCTGTATCCGTGTTTAGGGGATGCTTTGATATTCTGGAGATGGTCATGGAGGATCATAAGGCAGCGGTCAAGGCGTTTGCAGATGAGGCGTTGAGTGCGTGGACGCCCTTTTTCATCCAGGTTATGAAATCGAGACTTCCATCTCCGCCATCCGAGGACGATGAAAACCAGGACACGGGATCTGCGGAGGCGTATCGAGGACTTGTCGCGCTAAAGCTCCAGGTTGTGAAGGTATGCTGTTCGACTGTCATGGATTTAAGACGACGCTTACTCAAATTTATTTTAGGTCCTCATGAGGATACGGTCAGTGTTTAAAGCAATGTTATCACCGCAAAGCCCCGTCCTATTCACCGCAACATGGGAAGAATTGTCGTCACTGCAAGGCGCCTATCATCAAATGTATATAGAAGAGGAGCGTCAGAGCCGTCTGGAAGATGCGGATGGCCTACCATATACCCTGGATTTCCTCGTTCTGGAAGAGTTGGACTTCATGCAAGCGTGTCTCCGAGCGTCTCCTGTGCGAGTGGAGCTGGAAAAGCAACTACAATCTCAAAATGGTACTGAGGGCACTTGGGTTACCGAAGTCATGAAGCTCGCTGTGGCGTACGCTCAGATAACCACGGAAGAAGAAGGTCTATGGAACGTAGATGTAAACATTTTCCTTTCCGAAGAAACAAGCGTCACAGCAAACTATACCCCAAGGACAGCCTGCGGGGATCTAGTCATCAAACTAGGAGAGTGGTTGAACGCGGCTACAGTGGAGGGTTTGCTCTCCTACACACGGTCACTGTACTCAACAACTCAAAGCTGGAAAGCCAAGGAGGCAGCGTTGTATATTCTGAACCAGCTCTTGGGCGATTTCCAGGATGTGGATAAGCAGATCGGCCCGGAAGCCGCCAACGGGTTTATCGATTTCATCCGCTATGCTATGCAGCAACAGGACATCTTCCTCAGGGCACGGGGATATCTAGTTGCGGGTAGTCTGACGAGGACCTCTGGTGATGCTCTGCAGCAGGTTGCAGCATCTTTCATGGAGGCATCACTGCAAGCTATTACGAATGATGATTCCGATGTTGTTCAAGTCTCTTGTATCAGAGCATTACAATACTATCTCCAAGCAATTCCGCCAGCCGCCACACTCCCAATGCAGAGCTCAATCATCTCTGCGCTTTCAAACTACCTCCAAACCCAGGATCTCCAGGAACTTGCTGAAAGTGATGATCTGATGGTCACGCTGGTGGAGACTCTAAGGGATGCTATTCTGCTCGATACGAGAATATGCCTTACGGGTGCTGGCCTGGATCTCCTTTTCACCATTGCCAGTCACGGCGCCAGTAACTTCCAGTTGACCATGTTAGTCAATGAGACCTTCGAAGAGGTTACGAGCACTATTTCTGCATTGGGAAGTGATGCATACGTGCAGCTGTGTGAAAAGGTCCTCCCATCCCTGACAGGAGCTTTTGATATTGGGAATCTAACAGAAGAGAATGCCCTAACTAACGTAAGTTTATCGACTATCGCCTTATATTAGATTAGTATATGGCAAAGATGTTCAGATTGTTAACATTCCCTTACAGCTCGCTGCCGAACTCCTCTCCGTCCTCGCGGAACACGGCTCTGAGCCTCTGCCGCAGGGCTTCGTGCAAGCCGTAATGCCGAAACTAAACCGCCTCCTCCTCGGCTCCAACGACGAAGAGCTGCTCAAAGCGGCCACAACAGCGGTCAAAAACATGCTCATGCACGACTCCAAACAGCTTTTCGACTGGCGCGATGAAACCGGCAAGGGCGGCCTCGAAGTCGTCCTCGTGATCATTGACCGACTGCTCTCTCCTGCTGTCGACGACAACGCCGCAGCCGAAGTGGGCGCGCTGGCGGCCGAGGTGGTCGAGAAAGCCGGCAGCGAGCGGCTGGGCCCGTACCTGATGCAGCTGCTGCGCGCGGTGGCGGTGCGGCTAGGCAGCGCGACGCAAGCGCAGTTCATCCAGAGCCTGACGCTCGTGTTCGCGCGTCTGAGCCTGGTCAACGCGCACGAGGTGGTGGATTTCCTGGCCCAGCTGCAGGTCGGCCAGGATACCGGGCTGCAGGTCGTGCTGGGCAAGTGGCTGGAGTACTCGGTCACGTTTGCTGGGTATGATGAGATTCGGCAGAAGTAGGTGCCCCTTTATCCGTTTTCCTTTATCTTTCATTCTTTAGGCGTGTATTAGAGTGAAGTATGTTTGCATTTGTGGAAGGATGCTAATAGCCATGACAGCGTCATCGCCCTCTCCAAGCTCTACGACCTCAAAGACCCGCGCGTGGCACAGATCATGGTCAAAGGCGACCTCATAGTCCCGCAAAGCGACCGCATCATGACGCGCTCGCGGACACGCGACAGTAAGCACTTTCTTCTTACTTCCAGCTCTGTTCCCCTGACACCGTACCCCACAGACCCAGACCAATACACGCTCATCCCCGCGCCCCTTAAAATCCTCAAAGTCCTCGTCGAAGAGCTCCTCTCCGCATCCGGCGCCTCCCGTGCCATGGACGCCGCCGCAGCCGCTGAGCTCGCTGAAGAGGGCTCCGACGACGGCGACTGGGAGGACGAGCCCAACGTGCTGGACCTGGGGCTGGGGACCACGAAGGCGGACCTGATGGCGTTCACGGAGGACGGGGTTAGCGGCGTGGGTGGGCTCCGCCAGCGCGACGACGAGACGCAGGCGTATCTGGTGGGCTTCTTCAGGGATGCGGCGGCGAAGCCCGGGTTTGCGGAGGAGTTTGCGAGTTTGACGCCCGAGGAGCAGGAGAAGTTGAGGGCGATGAGTTAGGAGGAGTGAGGGGCTAGTGGACTCTGGGCTGGGACTAGGGCTGGGGCCGGCTGCTGCTACTACTGCTGCGATCACGACTTGGGTTAGGGCTGAAATTGCGAGGGCGAGGAGAGACAGATGGATGGGTGCGGTTGCATGGTTTCGCTTCATCAGCTTCTTTGATTTTCCTGGACGGCACGTCGTTTGTCGCGTTTCAGCGCTTTTTTTTTTCTCTTCGTTCCCACATTTACTCTCACCACCACCTTCACCGCCACGCCATGGTGTTTTTGCGTTTTTGCATACTGAGGAGTTTGTGGATGCTGCTACAAGGCAGAGCGAGGTGGGGCGGGTGGAGCGGTAAAGAGCGTGCATAGTTGGGCTATATAGACTGGGCGAGTAAGAACGAGGGAGGGGGAGCGGGGTGTTTGAATGGCGGGGTGTGTGGCAAGAGTGGGAATCAAAATTGGAGTTTGATTTGTAGGCTTACATTGGTTGTAAGGATGTGATAGTGTTCTACGCCGTGTTGTGGTGTCAGAGGTGGAGCTGGTTATTCAAGTATCCGGGAGCATATCTGTGCAAGATGCAGTTCAGGGTGTGTGGATCCGGTGAATGGCTCTGTGAATTCAAGGGACCGTAGAAGCAGATATCAACCGTGATACGCATCGATCAAATGCAGACTTCGTTCCGTGAACGCTAGATGAGATGTACCCGTATATCACACCAGAGTTAGACTTGGACTTTGTGAGATGATAGGAGAGCTAGATTTCGATGCAAAGAAGCCTTTCATTGACTTCAGCGAGCTAACTAATCAAAGACTCATTAACTGTCCGCCGATTGAAAATTTGACATGTGAATCACAATCAAGAGTTTCTGATCGGAGCATCCGCACAGAAATTTGACCGTCTTACAGATATATGATCGAGATATCAGGAGAAAGATCATTTATTCGAGCGGTGTGAGTACAAGGCAGTGGACGCCCTCGTAGCGTATTTTCAACTGCGAGACATCAACTCTAGCCCGCAAGCGCACGGAGCGAATGATGGCGGCTCCAAAGGGCCGGGACGCGTTTCCTATGTCAAGGAATCGCGTGAAGATGAGCTTAGTCTGCTTGAGGCAGTCACAATGAAGGATTGTCAAAGCTGATACGCGATCATAAGCGCTACCTGCCGCAAATAGGAGGTCGGAGAGAAAAAGAGACATGGGTATGGCATGATCAAAATCTTCTCCTCTGTGCGACGTAAAGGGAAATATTAGGCAGCAGCAGCGGTGAGGGTAGCGTAAATCAGGAAGAATGAAATGAAAGGTAGTTATTGGACCTGGGTGTTATGAGCACAGGGCAGTGTGGCTTGAAGAAACGAGGGATAATTTTGAAGACCATGTTCAACCAATCCAGATGGACGAACCCCACGAACGTGCTCGAGCAGGGAATACGAGTGTGCCCGATGGGCAGTTATCAGTTGTTGGGAAACATTTTACTGGGCTGGAAGCTTGATTTGGGGTGTTTTGGTAGTTCTTGAATTCAATACGCGGTCAATCAAAGAGAACAGCTTCCAAATAAAAGTTATGAAACTTTAGGAAAATGAGGCAACGGAAATAGCTGAAGGCAATGACGTTAAGGAAGCCTGATTGTCCTTCACTGCGCGTTTCGATAGAGCTGAGCCAAGCCACTCGACGTGGACTCATCGAACCAAAACAGCCGCGCCCAAGGCTGAACCCGGTGAACGCCCACCGAAGAATTGAGATTCGCATTCAGCGCAGGACTTCTCTTCAGACTCCTTTGAATGACTGATTCTCGAGCAAGGCGCACCCTAAAACAGCCTATGACTCAAAGCATCTGAGTCCTACAAGAGAGATATCTGGGATATTCGTCGTCATCCACGGCGTATCCGTCCGAAGTGTTTCTGGACGTTCACGCATGAGGGACCTATTGGTACTTGCGACGCCTGAAAGGTCACCGGACAAGATTTCTACTGCCCCTGACATTAGAGGAAGTGGGAAATGCGAAGGAGCAGACTAGAAAATGACCGAAGATGTTCAGTTCCTTTGATTTGATGCTGTCACATGTAGTTTAGCCGAATGAAAATTGAAATATGATGGCGTGCCACTTTACGTTTACACTCGCTTGCCTTTCTAATGTGACTGGACGTTACAGGAAGCCCTGCGACAAAGGTCCACTTCCTTTGAAGAGGCGTCCGGAGGGTTATAATCCGTGATTCGCACCGGATCCCCTCAACAGACTCGTCGTAACCAGTGTGAAGTCGAGATAACTGTCAGGCGGTGGATTGCCACCGGACTTACGCAAGGTCGCCACCTCTTTGTTATCCCAATGAAGGACAAAAATCGGTGGGCCACGTGATCGCGATGCTGCCCGAAAACAAGTATGACTCAACACCTGAACACAGCCACAGTCGATTTGAAAGTTTCACCTTTAATTCGACATCTCTGGATTATTTTGGGCGACAACCGAAGAGCGCACGCAGGCTAGCAGCTGTATGCATGCTCAGCCTGCATCGTCATGGCCGAGCAAACGTGGCCTGCCGGATCTTCCGCTATGGACGCAGCTTGCCAGACGCAGCGAATGCCCGGCCAAAATCTCCAAGATTTCGTCATTGCGCCTCGTAGGGCTTGGTCAGTAGATAGCGGTAGACCAATAGAAACAGCGTGCAGAGGAAGCACAGCAAAAAAGAATGGGGGATCAGATACAGGTTGACCGGGAGCAATGCGCAAGATGAGTTGTCTTTTGTTGTGGTATGAGATTTGAAAATTCCAAAGTGGGCGGTGGTGGACGGTGATGACCATCAGGCTGGGTGCGCTGGGACGGAAGTAAGAAGAAGGTTCCGCGGTGGGTTTTGGTGGATTTAGGCCAATGACAACAAAATGGAAGCCAGCCAAGTGACAATATTGTTGTGGGCAGCCAAGAATTACAGTGCAGCAGCGTTGGGCGCTAGTTGGATAGGCTTAATGCAGCGGTTGATAGCGCACCCTTTTAGCCAGTCAGACGTCCGGTTACGTGCAGTGCGCGGTTCAATATTGCTCCTTCAAGGATAGCAGCTTGGCTCTGCGGGAAGATCGAATCCCTGCACAAGCGTGCGTCGTTGCGTTGTCCGTGTGGATTTCGCCCACTCGTCGAATCACCATCGCGGGTATGCACGGCGAGACGCAGCGGCGGGCCTTGTCTGCCCCTCCGTCGCTGCTGGTAGAGTTGAATTGAGAAAACCGTGAGATGGGAGGGGATGGCGCTGTTCAATGCAGAAGTGCGGTAAAGAAAACACAGCATGAACCAAGCAAATACCACAGCAGATCCTGAGACAGGTTGAGAAAAAATTTTCGCTCCCGGAAATTGCTGGCCCCCATACGAGTAGGATGCGACGCCGCGACAAGAACAGAGTGCGGCTCAGTTAAAACGGTGGCAGGGCTTCCCTAGGATCCCGTCCGTGCCAGGTGAGTCGTTAACCTTGGGGACGCCATCTTAATTCCAGCGTTTCGGACAAGACCACTCTAGGCGGCCGCTTGCCGCAACGATAGTGCTTTGACTTTCAACAGCGCTGGTCTTCTCGATCCGTTGGAATAAGTGGCTCGTCCGGAAGAACTCGTCCAAGCTGAGAAAGTCCCCCTGTTGCGAGCGCGGCCACTCAAGCCAGCCAAATTGTCCCTCGGCTCCCGGAGAGCATGTCAAATGGATGCAGGGACCAAAGTGCGACCCCCAAGTACGACCCGGTGGGTCGTCGCATGGACGAAATAGCATGACGGTCGCAACGAAACACTTTCCTAGAGCATGCTGAAGGAAGGCCTCGCCGCGCAAAAGGGGGACCAGAGGCAAACGTAGCATGAGTCGTTCGCAGCTGGAGTCACTCGTTAATATTGGCCGGGTGGCACACGGCGAGGAGCTTGGGGGTACAGCAGTACAACGGAGGTAACGCTTACAAATTACCTATCAGGGAGAAGTAGCGAGTGGGAACCAGAAGGCCCTGGAGTGCACCAGAGTGCACCAGAGCGTTCTGCCACCTTCCACTGGGAGACTGTTGTGCCTATGGGAGCGTGTATATAAAATAATAGCGAGGGATTGTTTCGTACATTACGCACAAACAGAACGAGAATATAACACGGCACATAACAGGGGTGGGCCAGGTGAGGGCGGCAAGGCATCCTTTCAACCCAAATCATTTCGCTTGGCCCTGGGCCACACACGCGGCAGAGTCACAGCCTTCTCTCTAATGACGACGACCAGCAACAGCGGCCTCAAATCTCGGTCTCTGACTGCGCCGACTTATGAATAGAAGGGCCAATTTGGAGTCACCTTTTAGTCCGTCCCATAGATTAGGCTTTGCAATCGAGGGTGTCAGGGGTAGGGTTGTGCGTCGGTGAGGGTGGCTTGTTTTGTGCATAGGGGCCTTTCCACCAATAGCAGGTTGAGGGTGGGTACCTCGCACACCCAAAGACTATTTGTACTCTCTCCCTCCCTGCCCTTCTCTGCCCTCTTCGAGCGACCAACTTCACCGTTGTATTAGCAAGCATTTCCAACGACTTCGTTCACCACGCTTTCTAGGATCTAATCACGGATCCTTCCAGCAATTTTCAGTTGCCATAAAAACGAACAACAAATGTGTGGAAGACAGAACCAGATTTTCCCTTCTTCCTCCGCGACAGAACCGCCCTCTTCCACCTTCACCTTCACCCGCGCTCAAAGACACACCCACTGTTTGCAGTCGCCACGGTGACAGGGCCGCGCTGCCTGATCGAGTTTCCTCTTTCTCTTTTTTTCGACATTTCTCAGTATAATTTTAAGGCGCCGCGTGGTGCCACCGCATAGATGAATTTCCCACCTCAATACCCCACCCCTCCTCCGGGCTATATGCCCTACGACTACATGCGAACTCCAGTGTCTCCTTCACCCGGAGCACATGGCTACTACTCGCCTCGATACTCTGCTCATACCGCAACACCATCACCTCGAGGCTCACCGAAAACACACGCACGACGAGCAAGCCAACAAGAACCCACATATCCCTTCACCTCACCACGCATGCCTCAGTACTATCCGGGCTACTCGTCACCGCGATACTATCCTTCGCAACACGCTCCACCGCAGCGCAACCCCGACTATGTAAGTAATTTCGATCGTACTCGAACCAGAAGTCGGCGTTTTCGCGATATGGACGGCACGCCTCTCAAGCACCGCTCCTATTCAAGCAGCAAGCATCGTCCCTCGCAATCGCGACACGTGCATGTCGTTTTCGACGACGATTACGACTATGTCTATGACAATCATGTCTATGACAGCCCGCCGCCGCCGTACGAGCCGTACGAATACTATGAAAACTACGGAGGTGCTGATCACTATTATTCTTACGATCAGGTCCCAATCTACACCGAAGCAGAGCCTACGCCACACCGTTCCCGAGCCCGTCGCGCCTCCCACTCGAGCCGGCCTCAACCTTCGCCACCCAAGCAACGACCAGCAACGGCGAAACCGACTCCAAAGGCAACAGAGGAGGACGCGCGTCGAGCCGGTATTCCAGCAGGCTACTCCTACAAGAATTGGGACCCGACCGAGGAGCCTATCATGCTATTGGGTAGCGTCTTCGACGCTAACTCTCTAGGCAAGTGGATCTATGACTGGACCGTCTTCCATCATGGACCCGCCACACCGCTATCCGAGATGGCGGGCGAACTATGGCTTCTCCTCATCCAGCTCGCTGGCAAAGTCAAGCGTGCGGAAGAGTGCATGCCGAAGATCCGAAAGACCGAAAGCAGGGAAATGGTGGAGGATTTCCTGGAGAGCGGTGAACGCCTGTGGGTTCGCTTCGCTAAATTACTCAAAGTCTGCGAAGACTACATGTGGAAGGCCGCCAAGAAGGAGAGCGGCGAGAAGAAGCCCGTGAGCATGGGCAAGAACAGTGGATGTGAGTTTGTTGACTCAATCTTCGGAAGAGACCGGGAGTTGGAGAAGACGGAGAAGTTGATGACTGGTATGCGTCTTTGGAGCATGCGGTTCGATGCGAACTGCGAGGAGATTTTGCGTTATCCTTCTGCCTAGATGGTTGAACTGGCGCTGGCGCTGGCGTTTACGGTTGGCTTGTTTTGTCGATTTTACTGGACTCTCACCTTTCCTGCTTGCTTGCTTACTTGCTTGATTGCGAGATACCACTTGCTGCGTTTTCGTTTCTTGCTTAATTGTAATTCTGCAATCCTTTTCTTGCTTTGGGAAATGATCAAGACTGTACTACTAGGTTCCGATGACTGGGAAAAGCATATGCATCGGGCGGCGGCTCTCTAGCCATCACATTACAGGGTCACTTGGAGCATGGATCGATGAGGTTTTTTCACATGATTGTCTCTTTCGAGTCATCGTTCAAGCGGTCCTTGCATTTGCGAAACGCTGGGTTTACGACGGTCAGGAAAAGTTTTCACTGCGAAGGATATTCCCCCTTTTTTTCTCAACGGTGGTGCGTCTGGGCTGGATTCAGATTGGTTTTTGGGGGTGCGTGGGAAATGGGGTTTGACATTTCAGAATTACCTAGAACTGGATTTCAATACATCCATTGGGGCTGCAAAGCCAAAAATCTACACTTCTATTCGTTACAATACTTTGAAAGCTGCCTACTAGTGACTCCTATCTTCAGTGCTTTTTTGATCCGTTGTGTGGACGATTCGTTTTTTCCCTCACCCTTTTTTTGCCGCCCCCATCTTCCCAATTTTGACTCTCCCTTACGCCCACCGCATTGCATGCGAAACACGTTAAGGAACAGATGGAAGGTGAATCTTGACCGTGCGACCCACCCATCACGATACGGCAGTTGGGCTGCAGCAACTGAGATTCGCGGCCCCTACACCCTCAGGGCCAAGCCCGGTGCGTGCTCTGACAGAGACATCTTCACACTTTCTGCGCGCGCCAGCGGTGTCACCAGCGCCCCGACCTCCAGTCACTCGAAACACATCCAACAGAACCTCGGCGGCGCTTCCAGGCCGCTCGCGAGGCTCTACTGGTGCGACCGGGCCTCAGAGGAGCTCAGCCCCCAGCAATCAGCCCTACCGTTGCCGCGCTGAAAGAAGGCAGCCTGCAAGTGCGGTCCCGCGCGCATGGAAGCACGCATGGAAGGGTACGCAAATACGACTGTGAAGGCTTATGCGGCGGGCGGATGGGCGGGCTGGCTGGCGGCTCGGTTTGTCAGCTGCAAGTAACGACGATGATCAGCCTTTCGGGAGAGAGCGCGGCGCAGAGCGAAACAGAGACGCGAAACGAAGCAGAGCAGAGAGACGATCAGGGCAATCGATACGGTGCGCATTTTGCCATTCGCGACACATTAACGTTAGTGCAGCGATGATGCCCGTGGGGAGCTAGTCCAGTAGCAGACGTTGCTTTTTCCCTTTTCAATGCGGCCAGGACGGGAGGGCTGCCTCCCACGCCGTTGGTACTACTCCGATACACCATGCTCTGCCATGACTTGCTTTCTAATCTTGGGACGGACATAGTGGGCATGGTGGTGGTCACTCCACGGACTTTGCGGGAATCACTATGTCACTGCATGGGGCTCCAATATTTCTGGGTCATTACTGGGATTGGGATTGCCATTGGTGGTGTGTGGCTCATTACAAAGCCAGTCCAGTTAATAATTACCTGGCATTCTCCGACACCATAGGAATTTATATTAATGGGACCCAGTGAGCAGGTTTTGACAGCTTGCTTGGATTGTTCTGCTTACGGGGCCCTTGCATGAGCGTGCAGGCAGCAACACGGCAAATGCATTCCAAAGATATCTTGGGGATCTTGCGAAACGCGAGGCAGAAAAGGCAGATTGGCTGTTGTAGTCGCACGCGATACCCCTGGGGCACAGCTACGAGCAGCGCAGCAGGCAACGAAGCGGGAGAGCACGAGCCGACCGTGTTGCCCGGCGTCCGCGCTTCTTTGCATTCTGCACACGCCTCTCCCGGCCTCGTCTGGACCAACCCCCTGCGCACGCTGCTGATTCGACAATTCCAGATTCCTGCTTGAACGACGTGAGAGATTGTGCCCTGTGACATCTCTAACACCAGATGACTTAGCCTTGCCTTGAAGTGACAGTCTTTGCGACCGTGGGTGCCCGGCCCAAATCCCAGCATACAACTCTACCTCGCACCGAGGGAACTAGAAGCCCGCCAGGACCCGGCCTGACTCGCCTGTCTGACTCGCCTGTAGACGTTCCGGAAACTACCACACCATTACGACTCGTTCCGCGATGTTTTTAGACGGCAACAGGCGATCACCGCCTACCCCTCCGCCCTTGGTCCTGCATTTCGCGGTCGCCGTTTCCGGCGATTCGCAGCCGTTCGCATGATACCCGCCCTGGGGGACCAATTACGAGCGAATTGTGTTTCGAATCGCTTTCTTGTTCCCTCCATCGTGATTCACGCAGGCAACATCACACCTCGCCAACCACCGCCCTCCGTTCTCGATACTTCCCAACCCCTCACACCCCTCCTTCTCAGCCCCCAAAATAGAGTCATACTCCGCGAGCCGCTGTGCCCGCGCCTCCCATGTGCCAAACACCCCTCCCCCCTCCTTCGCTTCACGCACGAGTAATCAGCGCGAGAGAGCAGGATGGAGGGCTGAAAAGCTATTCCAACTCGGCCCTACAGGCTGTAGAAACGGTCAGGCGGACAACCTCGCTCCTCTTTGCGCGTCATCGAAGCGCCCATCGCCATGATGCCAAACACCGAGCAAAGGAAGCGCCATGTGCAGTCCCCAATGGCCAGCGGGCGGCCGTCAATTGGAGGGGGGCCCGCACGGCAGAGCAGCGAAAAACCGGGCAGCGAAAAACAAGGTATGGCTCACACCAGCAGCAGCCACCAGCAGCAGCAGCAGCCAAAAAAAAAAAAAAAAAAGCACGCAAGAAAACGCTCCGGAACCTGCCTGTCATAGTTACGCGAAGACGGTGCGGGCAGTTTTGACGACGCCAGACGACGCCCTCTGCTGCGGAGCGTGCCAGTATCGGGCGAGGTGCTTAGGCGAACGGGAGGTTCGCTGGGGGTTGGTCGAGGCCCGGCGGGGTTCGTGGGGCCCGGGTAACCACGTGCGGCGGGGGCGCTGATCTGAGCAAAAGCCGGCTGCAACTGCTTGCTTGCGTGCAGCGGGAGAGCAGGCCTGCGCGAGAGGGTGTGCGATGGGCGCTTCTGCGCGCGCGTTTTTACAGGCAGAAGTCGGTAAAAATGGGAAAGTCCGTGAGCCTAGGCCCGTTTGGGGTTGGTGGATGCGGAGCGCTCAGCGCTCAGCGCTGTGCTTGCATGGGGTGTGCTTTTTTTAAGCTTTGGTTACCATTACGGACGACATGATTACGGCATGCAGGTATTGAACGCGGTGTTAGGAATGGTTGTCAGCTTTTGCGACCCTTAATCTATCGTTGCTGCATCGGGAAGTTATGTGAGGGGCTGATTAAGTGAGGCGAGAGGGGCGCTGATGTAATGGCGGCTGACGCTCAACGTCGAACGGTTGCGGCGTCTTGCCGGCGAATGCGTGTTCTGTACGATTACATTAATCTTCGGTGAGCGAGATGCTGGTGCTGATGCTGATGCTTATGTTGGATTGATATTTGGCTTGATTTCGAGAAATGGGCCCAGATCTACTTCCAAAATGGGTACGACGTGATTACTTTTATGGGAAGGAGACTCAAGCAATGACTGCAATTGATGAGATAATCCTGTGGGCAGCCACTGGAGTGTCTTGCTCCCAGTTACCACATTGCAGGATTCCAGCTGCAGGAATCCGGGTAATATCAAACATGTCCGGGCATTACCAATCTCACAGAGAACTCTATTTCAATGGTATCCAATTGCTTTGTGCGTTCTCAAAATCATGTTGGGCGTGGATTGGCCAGCCCCCAGCTTGTATTAGGGTTAATAACTTGCATGTAGATGTGAAATAAATTGTCAATGCCATTTTAGTGGTCCTCCAAAATTAGTGTGTGATTAATACAATATGTTAGATTACATCGAGCATTGGTGTAAACTATGTCTAGGTGCGCTACCTCTCTACCAGATCTTTCTCTCTTGAGTTCCACTTCTGCCTCTATTATATCCCTGCTGTAAGATCCCACCCTTTATACTCTATCCGCTGGTACAATTCGTCCTACCGTTATAGATAAGAGCTAGCCAATAGGATCAATAGGATCAAGGCTCCGTGATGGAAAATATAAGGTCGTAAAATCTGCTAATTTCCACATACAATTACTACATACACCCAATCTTTGGAGTTAAGTCGCTTAAGATAAGGCAACTAATATTTATCGTTTCTATCCCTTGCAACGGTGGAATTCGTCCTACCGTTATCGATAAGAGCTAGCCAATAGAATCAATAGGAACAGCCCCATGACCATACGCGTACTTTTGACGGTCTAACTCTTGTAATTACCATGTACAAGGGGGTAACATGAACGGGTCAGACTGTAAGCTTGCAGTGTGGGAGAATTGAGTAAACGACTTGATTGTAAAATGTAGCTTTAGAGCCTCTCTATATACATAAGGAAGGTATGGAAATAAATGAAAGGGGAGACTAATATGTAACTAAAACAGCGTGATACGTAAGTGATACGTAGGCGATACGTAGATAATACGTAGGTAAAACAGTCGTAGTTTAGCAGGGTACCGTAGTCGGTTATACACCCCCCTGGATTTAACGGCGTAGTTAAAGCTGTAGAAAAAAATGAAGGTTAAAACTATACCAAAATAGGAAATTTAGATATAATTTAGGAGTAGGGTAATGTTCAAGAATCTTTGTTAGATAATATAGTAGCAATTTAATGTCGAATATCCACCAAATCTAATTGCTTTATTTACGCCTCGTACCTTTAATGGGGTAGAATTTTAGTAAGGCTGTTGGCAGGTATTTTGTCTGTAGGGACCTATTGTATGTTAATCTTTTTTTCTTAGACCTCTTGTCTAAGCCAGTGCTGATGGACGTTAATATGTTAAAGCTTAGTGTTAAGCTTTGGTGTATCCTATCTTAGGAGTTGTACGGTCTGCATATTATTGCATAGTAGGGTAAATTCGCGTTCTAAATTGAAGCCGATTGCCTTAAAGAAACGCTGCTACTAGATAATCTTAATAGTAGCCATAGATAGGGAGAGAAGCTCTACTTTAGTAGTTAAATAAGTTACTAATCTTTATAGGGTCGCCTTTTAGTTAATTAGTCCTCTAAATAGTATAAAAAGGTATTCTTAAGAGCTCCGTCTAGTGTCTTTATAGTATAGAAGGGTACGGTGTCCCTTAGATAGAAGTCACTGTGATATCTATTAGTCAGTCTATCTATCTGTTGGTCGGTCGGTTATAATTAGTTAGAAGTAATTAGTAATGCAGTTAGTAAAAAGAAAAGAAAAGAATGTATTTCGTGAACTGGTAGGGTTGTAATAATAAGGAGGGAAGCCAAAGGCTTAATATATATAGGAAAATGCCAAGGCACTAAGCAGTAGCCTATTTTACCCCACTATATACCTCCCCTATTAAGAACGTTGTCCCCTAACGTTCTATACTATAGAAGAATAGCCAAATAAAAGAATAGCAAGAGCAGAATAGAAAAAGGAAAGCATAAAATAGAACGTAGAAAACCTCTTTCTCTTAGTAAGATACCTATTAGACTTGTGCTGAATAAATACACCTATTAGCCGTACTAGTTGCCTATATACTATACCCACCAGCGTTACTAGTCGAAAGTATAAATATACGCCCTAGCTGCCCTAATCGCCTATATACTATACCTACTAGCAGTACTAGTTAAAAGCGTAATTCTGCAGCCGTCTTTATAGCCTTATAAAACTATTTTATAATATCCTTCCGTTATCTATAGCTAAGATCTAATCTTTCTACTAGTAACTAGAATAGTAAACTAGAAATAATAACGGCAGCAGTAATAGCAGTAATAGTAACGGCGGTAGAAGTAGTAGTAAAAGTAGATATTTAGCGCAGTAAAATAAAATAGAATAGTCAGCGGCAGAACACTTAGTAGAAGAACTTAGGAACAGTTAGTAAGCAGTAGGATATCTAGCAGTAGAACTTTTAATAGTAGAGATCTTAGTAGCGGCAGTTAGTTAGTAGTAGTTGGTTAAGGCAGTAGCAGTAGAACAATCAGTCGGTAGTGGTTAGTTAGAGTAGCAGTTAGTGGAGATAGTAGAATAGAACAGGTTAGTTAGAACAGTTAGGTGGAATAGTATAATAGATCTAGTAACATAACAGATCTAAAATAGTAGAGACAGAGCAGTTAGTTAAGATAGTAGGGACAAAGCAGTCAAACAGAATAGTGGCGGCGGCGGCGGTAGGGTAGTTAATTAAAATAGTAGAGGCTCTAGCTTAATTTGGTCGTTTAGCTAGTTGTTTAATATTAAGACTCTGCATCTAGCTCTGCATCGGTCTGCATTATATACAGCTTCTTAATTAAGACTCTGCCCGTGACTTTGTATTAGGCCCTATATTGTCAAGCTTTATGTCCATATCGCTTTACATCTAACTGTGCATCTAACTGTGCATCTAGCTGTGCATCTAGCTGTGTATTAGTAGCTTTATATTGTATAGTCTGCGTCTATGTCCGTGTTTACGTCCGGCTCTAAAACGTTAACTAGTGATGCTTCCAACGATCTACTAACTGTGTACTGATTTCCTATACAGGCCTAGTATCTACATACGTGCCTATAGGCCTGCTTTAACTGCTAGACAAAGATTATCTAATTAGCCGGCGACGACGTGCTGTAGCTAATTATTTAGTCGTTTAATTAAGGTAGAAAGTCGGCCTAGTTAAAGGCTCTAATTATTCTAATTTAAATGCGGAGACGGCGTTTAACTGATTAAGATTTGGTAATGCCCTAGCTTAACTTACGGTGTCTTCTACTATATGTATAACTGAGGCTTTGCATCCATAGATAATTGATCAATACTTCTATATAGACGTGCGACCGGTCAAGGCTTTGCATTTACTGTTTATATAAGGCTTTGTATATCTAGGCGTCCAGTTAAGCTGCCGTACTGTTGTCCAATTAAGGCCCTGTACCTATATGCTCCATATCCGCAGACCCCGTGTATAACTCCGTGCGAGACTCCGTGTAAAGCTCCATATCTATATCTATAGGAAAGATCGTTCTAGTTAATTAATCCGTAGGCGTTAAGACAGGCGGTAATTAATTAATAAGGTGGTTAAGGGAGGGACTCTTATAGAGGCTCTAAGGCGTTAATTAACTATGTTTCTAATGTTCTATTAACCGTATACTGATTTCCTAGTTAGGCCTAGTGCCAGTCTATCTGCTATTGTAGAATCTTTAACTGCTAATTAAAGACGTCTAATAGCGATGATGACTAATTTAATTTAATTGTGATAATGTATAATCGACTAACGTTTAAATAGGGTATTAGGTTAGCCCGACTAAAAGCTTTAGTTAATCCAACTTAACTATAGAAACAGCGTCTAACTAATTAAGGTTTAACTAAGGCTCTGGCTTAACTTAAGGCGTTTTCCGCTGTATATACAATTAAAACTCTATATTATTGTATACTTAATTAAGGCTCTATATCCGTAGGCTTTATATCTATAGACAGTCAATTAAGACTCTGGCTGTGTAGTCGTTTAGTTAAAGCTTTATATCTATATTGTCACAGTGCTGCAATGAAGTAGACTGAATAACTATGTTATGCTATGAAGAAGAGAAGAAGGGTAAAAGGGGGTATTGTGTATAAAGAGTAGGGCCAGCCGCCAAGGCGCTAGTGGTGGGCCAGCTAACAGTAGGAAACAGTATGCGTCAGGTCAGTGCTGTGACAGTACTCCCCTCTCTAGAAGGTTTGGTCCCCAAACCAAACAAATAACTTTAAATAGGTAGTACGCGGGACTACCTGTTTTTGCTACAGAAATATTAAAAAAATCCTAATTAGTCGGCTTATTAAATAAAGTTGGCGCGTGGCGCTCTTGGCGAGAATTTTAACTAATTAGACAACTTTAACTGCTGGTTAAAGTTCTATAACATCTTAACCACCACAGATTTTTAATACGGTGGTCGGCCATAACCTTAGCATGGCTTTTCCTTATCTTATGCCTAATCTGGGGGTCTTAACTTCTTAGGGTATTGCTTATAGAAGCGCTGTATAGCTTATTCGCAACCCTTTAGGTCCTCTTCTAGCTGCCAGGTTGTGTCCTTATAATATTTCCATTTAATCTCATAAGTTAGGCCTTAGGGGTCTTCGTTATATACATTAAGAATTTTCTTAAACTCCTATTTATCTTCTATATTGCCGTTATTATCTCTTTCTATTACTTATCCTTATATATTACGGCGCTCTATAGTATTAATATTTGCTTGGCCAGGGATCTCTTTAGCAGCCTAGAGGCGGACCTTAGATATATAGAAGGATTTATTTACTTAAATGTGGTCCAGGAGGTCTACTATAACTGCCCCTTAGTATACTACAAGTACGGGGTACAGGCCGTCCTATTTGTCGTCCCATTTCTTCTTAGGTCTATTTATCTTTATATTTTCTAAGCTAACTATAACCATATCGCCTTTATAGAATAACGCACTCTTATCCCTATAGGTATTGGTATTATTTTTATAGCGTTACTATGAAATCTAGGCTAGGGCCTTAAGCTATATTAATATCTACTTAAAGCGGTTAGCTATAGAGTCTACGCAGAAGAACTCCTTCTTTGCTTATACTAATAGTATTAGTAGGTGGAAGCTAGTAGGCTTAATTCCAAGGTAAGGGTTAAAGCTATAGTTTGCAAAAAATAGGGAGATGCCTATGCTTTTGTTAACTTAGTTATTTATAGTAAATTTAGTAAGTAGTAGGTAGTTAACCTAGTTAACCTATATAAAGCTAACAAAAGCACAGAGGTACTTATTTATGGCAGCATTAATAATTTTGGTTTGGCCGTCTATTTTTAGGTGCTAGGCTAAGCTTAGTTATAAGGTTGTCTTAAGGCGTTTACTTAGTCGTTACTAGAAGTTGCTAATAAATTATATGCCATAATTAGAGATAATCGTGCTTAGTATACCGTAGAGCTTATATATATTATTAACAAAGCTATTAACTAGCTCCTCTGTTAAGAGTCCTGTTACTAGAATAAGGTATTATATTTTAGTTAGGCGGTCTATAATAACAAGGATATGTTTATATGCCTTGCCGTGGCGTTGGCATACCGGCAGCGTTGTAATATAGTTAATTAAAATATTAGTCTATAGGCGAGCGGGTAGTTTTAATAGCTTTAGAAAACTAGGCAGAGCAGAACAGGGAGTCTTAGTATAAAAGTATAGGGCATAGTCTTTAACAAAGGTAGCCGTAAACTGGGAGATTCCTAGCTACTAGTATATTTGGTTTAAGAAGTTAAGAGTTTTAACCTAGCTAGGGTAACTAGCGGGGCCGCTGCTATAAAAGTAATGGATAACTTCTAGGTAGAGGTCTAGGGTATTAGGGATAAAAAGGTATTAGCGGAAGTAGATCTGTCCGTTAATAATGCTACATTCTAACTTATTATAATGGAGTAATTTCCTAATCTTTTTTGGCTAACGGCAAGCTTTCCAATTATATAGAGCCGCTACTATATCTCTTATAAGTTCGTTCTTCTAGTATTCTAACTGGATTAGCTTATCCAGTAACTTTTCGGCTATTTTAGGGTCTAGAGTGGCTATAAACTCCACGTTATTAGAGTTGTGGGATTTATATAATAATAATTCTAAGATTATAGGGTTAACTTTCTAGGGCGGTATAATAACTTAGACTTAGTAGCGGAGGCGTTTATTATTAGCGTCCTTAGGTTTTATTCCTAGTAGTTAGCTTAAGGTATTAGGGAGCGTAGCTTTGCTGCTAGGTCTATATATAATTATAAAGTTAAACTATAAAAGGAACTCTACCTACTGGACTTAGCGTTAGTTTAGCTGCTTAGTAGTTATAAATATCTATAGGTTCTTATAGTTAGTGATAATTTTAAACAGCTCCTTAGTCCCTTATAGCTTAGGATGCCATTCCTCTAAAGCCTTAATAATAGCTAAGAGTTCTTTATTATAGATCTTATAGTTATACTCTAATATAAAATGATTTGTAGAGAAGAATATAACTAGTCTTAGTTTACCGTCATTGTTATACTAGGAAAGGACTCCACTAGAAGCCTAATTTAATGCGTCTGTTTCTACTACTGTTTTCCTTATATAGTTATAGTATACTAGTACTAGTGCTAAAGTAAAGGCTCTCTTAAGGGCCTTAAACGACTTGGCTTATTCTAGTCCCTATAGCTATCTAACGTCCTTTCTTAGGAGTTTTGTTATAGGTGTAGTAACAGCAGAATAACTTTGGATAAACCTATAGTAAAAGTTTATAAATCCAAGAAACTGCTGTAATTCCTTAACTAAGGTTAGGTTCTTTTATGCTTATAAGGCTTAGACCTTTTTAGGGTTTATACTTATTCCTTCTATTAAGATAATTAAGCTAAGGTACTTTGTCTTTGTTATATAGAACTCTAACTTACTAATATTAATTTAGAGGCTGGCAGCTCTAAGGCGGCGAATTACCTCTTTAATGTGCCTGGTATGGTTAGCTTAAGTTTTAGAAAATATAAGGATGTTGTTAAGGTATACTATGCAATAGTCGTCTAGTGCGTTATAAAGAATGTGGTTAATATAGTTCTGGAATATAGCTGGGGCATTATAAAGGCTAAATAGGGTTATTAGCATCTTATAGAGCCCAAAGCGGGTAATAAATGCTATAAGCCATTTATGGCCCTTAGCAATACGGATTCTGTTAAATATAGTAATAATATTAAGCTTAGTATAGAATTTGGCGCCATATAGGGTATTAAGTGTTTTACGGATAAGTAGGAGCGGGTATTAGTTCTTAACAGTAACGTTATTAAGTCCTCTATAGTTATAGTAGATCCTTACCTCTCTTTTTAGCTTAGTAGTAAGTAGAAGTGGGGCTATAGTAGGGGATATTAATTTTCAGATAAAGCCTTTATTAAGCATCTTATTAATCTATTTCTTAACGCATTAAAGCTTGGCAAGGAAGAGTGGGCGGTTCTTATAGTATGGGGGCTGCTTTCCTGGCATAATTTCAATTTTATGGTCCTATAGGCGATATAGTAGAAGCTTATTAGCATTCTTTAGGAGAAACCCCTTAATATAGTACCTATATTCCCTTAGGAGGCGTTATATAATATTATCCCTAGTTAGAGCGGGTTTACCTTTTATAAACTTCTTAATATCTGTATCTATAACTTTATGGCGGAGGAACTTAGTATTTATAATCTAAAGGTTTTTCTTAAGAAAATAGTAAAAATAACTAGGGAAGACCTTGTAGGCTTCTTCTATTATATAGTTACTATTAACTAAGCGGTAGAAGGATTCCTTTGTTAGGTCTAGTATTTTAACTAGTCCAGTAGGGAGTTTATCTATTAATTATTTCCATTCTTCTTATTCTACTAATTCTACTAGCTCCGCCATATAGATCCTTATTACTTTTATACCTTTTTATTTACAAAACTGGGCGAAATTTATGGCTATAACGGAACCTTGTAGCGGGAACTACGGTGGGTCCTATTATTAGGCTAGGTATATAGGTAAGAATAAATCAACAACGTAATAATAACTGGTGGAGTAGTTGCCTAACAGATTAACTCCAATTATATTCTAAGATTTACTACAAAGAGAGAACTATCTGGATAGGAACTATAGTCCTTTAAATACATAACCATACGCCTAAGAAATCCCTTCGCTCTATAAGGTACGTGCGCTCTGTATACTCTATATAAATTACATAGATTACACAGATTATATAGATTATACTATATAACTTTAGCTACTATTCCTTATTATATAGTTCCACTAGATCTATCCTAGACTATACCTATATTAACTAACTAGCTTCCTCTAACTCTTCTCCAAGTAGTTATAACATTGTACTTAAGCTGTCCGTAATACCATCTCCCTCCTCTTTATCTTCGTTCTTAAAGATTCCTAACATCTCCAAGTTGTCTACTAGAGGTATAATATCCGTTTAATTAATTTGGTTAATATCTTTACTTATTATACCTAAAGCATCTTCTTCTTCTTTAACCCTTTATTATGCGCGTACGGTTTCCTCCATACTATTACTAGGTAAGATAATGCCGTCTCCATATTCTTATTATGTAAAAGAGGGGTTAGTTTATATTACGCTAGTAAGTCCTTCTACCTAACAACCGTCCTCTTGTTTGGAGTGCACTAAAGCAAACATTTAATTATCCTATGATGTTTATTCTGTTTCTAATACTAAATATACGCGTTCTATAACTCTTAATAGTCTTTAAGTTCCCTAAGTGACTTATTATAGGGTCTTATATTTAATCTACCGCTGCAAAACTTAATAATAAGCTCTCAGCCTCCCTTACTAAGCTTTAGCGTACTTATACTGCTTATAAGGCGTACTTATCTGCCTTAGCACATCTTCTTTATCTTAAGAAGGTTCGTAAGAAGGTCCGCTCTAAGGAGTGGAAACTTGTTTAACAAAGTCTACAGGAGCTTAGTAACAAAAGATTAGTCTCTCCTCTAACTAAAAGGGAAATAACTCCGAGTAGCTTAGTAGGTACTCCTCTTAGGTCCCCCTTAGGTAACTTATTCTTTGGCGATTTTTCCTTATTAATACTACCTAACCCTTTCTCTTCTAATACTCCTGTACCTTTCCCATAGCGTTCTTTAGGTTGCTTAGTGGTTTCTAGGTAGTCTTACTATAGCCTATTTACTTTACTTTATACTATGTTTCGTTATCTACGTCCTTATAACTAATAATCTTTAAAACTTGCTATTTGTCTTTTTCTTGTCCTCTATATATATATGCCTTGTAAACTAGTAGCTTAATATCTCCGTATGCTAGTTCTAGCATCGCGATATGCTATATAGGGTAGATCTTTATTTTAGCTAGTAGGTTTAACTTGTATATAACTAATAAAATTCTTTACCTAACTTTAAAAGGTCCTAGTCTAATATAGTCCAACTTCTTACTTAGTTATTAACTCTTAAAATTTTTATATAGTAGCTATACTTTATCTCCCTCCTTAAGATCTGGTCCCTTAGATCTCTTAGTATTATAGTACCTTTTTATCCTTTACTGTACTAGCTTGGCTATTTCCGTAAGGTCTATATAAAGATTTATTAATGTCTCCATTCTTTATTTAGCTGTGCTACTTATTTTCTTTACTTAGTGTAGTAATAACGACGTTCTTAGCTCATACCCGTAATTTGCCTTAAATAGTGATATCCCCATTCCTTCTTGTGGTGTTGCATTATATGTAAATTGTGTAACTGGTAATAATAATACCTAATTATTCTATGCGTGGTTAATATAATGCCTTAGATACTGTTCTAGTGTCTAGTTAAGTCTTTCTATTTGTCCGTCCGTTTGCGGATAATATACTATAGAGGTTGCTGCGCGAACTCCTTATTCTGCTAGAAACACTTTCTAAAATACTACTATAAATCTTAGATCTCTATCTAATATGATTTTATCTAGTGCTCCATATCTTGTAAATACTTCCTTTATATAGATTCTAGCGACGTCTTCTACTAATATCTCTTTAGTATATACTATAAAGTATCCCCACTTTATTAGCTTGTCCACTATTACTAAAATCGCGTTATAATCTTGTCCTATAATAGGATCTTTTAACTTTAGTAACTTAATAACAAAGTCCTATAATATAACTTCCTATAGTCTTCCTGGTATTTTAATAGATTGTAGCCCTCCGTACAGCTTATACCTTGTTGGTTTGTTTCTTTAGTAATCTAGATATTCTTTTATAACTTATCTTGCTAGTCCCTAGATTCCTTAAACAATGTACTCTTTTTAAAGTCTTAATACTAAGCCTATAGCTCCGTTGTATCCTTGTATTATTCCCTTATGGAATTCCTTTATAAACTCTTCTGTAATAGACTTAGGTATATATATTACTTCTCTATTTTCGTATTGCTTTAAGTCTAGATCCTTTACCTGTGCTTTTTAGATCTTCTATGTCTAATTACTCTCTAGTAACTTATGGATCTGACTTTCCTTAGTTATTATAATCTTTAGGTAATTATACCTAATTAGTCCGTCTTAATCCTTTTATAATAAAGCTCCTAACGGCTTTTTATTACTTTGTAGTTTAGCTTTTCTACTTAGAGTATCTGCTTATGCATTGTCTATACCCTTGGTATGCTAAATTTTAAAATAGTATTCTATAAGCATTTCCGCCCACCTAACCTGTCTTCGGTTGAGTTCCTTTATTATTAGGAATCCTGTAAGGTTCTTATAGTCTGTCTTAACTATAAATGGTTTCTTTATACCTTGTAAGAATGCTCTCTATTTCTTAAATACTGCAATTATACCTAACAACTCCTTATTATAGATGTCATAGTTTAACTCTGGTGGTGTTATTTTCCGACTATAGTATGCTACTGGATGCTATGCGTCTAGGTGCTTCTATAGCAAGCATATTCCTAGTATAAAGTCTAATGCGTCTATCTTAATAACTGTTTCTAACTTTGGTTAATAGATCTTAAGGATCGGTTCTTAGGTAAATAACTCTTTAAGTTCTTAGAACAGCTTTTTTTATTTGCTACCCTAAACCTATAGTTCCTCTTTCTTTGTTAGCCTTGTAAACGGCTTAATGCTTTTTAACCACTGTGCTATAAACCTCCTATAGTAGTTGCAAAGCCCTAGAAACGACCTTAACTGCGTAACGTTCTCTAGTTCTTGCCAACTTACTATAGCTTTAACTTTCTTTAGGTCTATGCTGATCTTTCCTAGTTCAATAATAAATCCTACAAAATTGGTTTTTTTTGTAAAGAACTTGTATTTTTTAATTACTACTAGCATCTGTTCTTCCTATAGTCTCTTTAAGACCTATTTAATATGTTCCCTATATTCTTCCTCACTTTTTAAGTAGATAATAATGTTGTTAAAATATACCATAATAAACTTATCTAGGTGTTCTTCTAATATACTATTAATTCGCTTCTAGAACGTTGCTAGTGCGTTTATAAGCCCAAATTGTATAACTAATGGTTTATATAGTCCTTCCTTTAACCTAAAGGCTGCCTTCTACTTGTTGCCTTCCTTAATCCTAATCTGGTGGTATGCCCGCCTTAGATCTATCTTTATAAAGATCTTTGCGTTGCCTATCCTATCTTAGATTTCGCTAATTAAGGGTAAAGGATACTTATCCTTCTTGGTAATGCTGTTTAACTATCTATAGTCTATACACATCCTGAGTTTTCCGTTTTTCTTTAGGATAAATAGTACTAGATATCCTACTAATAACTATAACGGTCTAATATATCCCTTGCGTAAGTTCTCCTGGACAAACTCCTTAAGCACTACTAACTCTATTTTAGTAAGCTTATAGATTGGAAAGAACTTTAGACTTATTCCCTTTTCCAATTATATCTTATGGTCCTATACTGTATGCTTTAACAGCTTTTTACTTTCTAGTAACTATAACTTTTTACCATACTTATGGTACCTCTTTAGTATATAACTTAAGCCTCGCTTAGTCTCTTTATATGTCGCTCTAACTTGGTACTATACTAACTTGGTTTGCTGTCGCACTTTGCGCTATTAAGTATCCTTAATATTAACCTAACCTATAACCCAATCGATCTTTAGATTATACTCCTATAACTAAGGCATTCCTAGTATTGCCTCGTCCTATCCTAATAGTAGGATATTAAAAGACATTCTTACTAGTCTTTCTTTAATAGTTAGCTGAATAGGTTCTATTTTAAGATTAATAATACCTCCTCTATAGGCTATCTAATCTCCTAAAATTGTTGTAAGTAAATATGGGTATTCTTTTTATCTATATAGTAACCCCATTCTTTCTACTACTTTTAGTAATACGTGGTTCCTTATTACTCCACTATCTGCTAATACTTTAAACTGCTGATCTTGCCACTTAACTTATAAGTTTAGATATTGTCCTTGTATTTCTTTAAGGGTCTAAGGCTCTAATACTAGTTCCCTCTAGTCCTATACACCTCCCCTTTTCCTAACTATTAGCTGCTAGATCCTGCCTATACTTAGTCTAACTTTAGCTAATACTTAGTTTGTTTCTTTTCCTCTATATACTATAGATAAGTATTTTCTAGGCACTCCTACCACTATTGTCCATCTAGGTATTTTTCCGTAAGGAATCTTCCTGGTTAAAGTATTAAGTCTCCTTGACCTTGTACTTCTACTAGGTGCTATCTATATATATACTTAGCGTTCCTAAACCACTTTTCCTCTGGTGCCTAATATATTCTTACTAGGTGTTAGCGACTCAGTCAATCAAGGCACGAGCACGGCATGAGGGACGCGCAAGCCTGTACAATTGGTAGTCTATAAACGAGGATCCAAAGCTAGAGAAAGGAAGGGAGAAGAATAGCAGCGCCGTGCGAAGTTTTATGCGGTCCTCTAGTCACGTGGACTCACGTGACTCGGCGTCTACTATAACGTCTACCATAATCCACCGTTTTCCACTAGCGCCGTAACATTACCCCCCCTTCCGAAAAAGCCTGCCCTCAGGCTTTGTATGTCCGTATTATGTCCGTAGGGTGTTCTTATCTATATGCTCAACAGGTAGCTTATCATCTTCGCTATACTAGCACTCCATCCACTCATCTAGATACTTTGGGGGTCCTAGCTTATTAGGGTATTAGTTATAGAATTCTTTAAGCTTCTAGGGGCAACCTATAAAGTTCTAGGCGGGGTACCAGGTTGGGTCTAGATTATAACCTTTCTATTGGACACGGTATTTTAGCGTTCCTTATACTAGTTTACAGGCTAGTATTTTATTAACTTCCTATTCGTCGTCGCTATTAACTTAAATCGGCAGTGGAGGCTTATTCTTTTATCTAGGTAGTGGGTTATTTATAGCTTTCTATAGCTTATCTAGTAAGAAAACAGGGTGGACTTTAATTAAGTCTAGGAGTTTAACCTTATATAAGTTGCCTTCTTTATTAAAGATCTTATATAGTCCTGCCATTTTATAGTCTAGCTTATAGCTAGGCCGTTCTATCTTCTAGTTCTTTGTTGTAACCCAGACCTTATTGCCTATGGTAAAGTCGGGCTTACGCCTGTGCTTATTTGCCTGCTGTTCTATTAATTTCTAGGCCTTCTTTAGGTTCTTACGGGCTACTATCTATACTTCTTCTAAGCGTCTAGCATACTGCTGTGCTTCCTCATAAGATAGTTTTTTATATACGGTCTGTGGTCCTTCTGGTCTCTTCCAGTCAAAGCTTATATAGGGTAAGTATCCTATTTCTAGCTAAATAGGTGCAAACCCCGTAGAGTTATAGGGTAGAGTTGCCTGGGCGTAGTTTATTATAGGTAGTAGTCCGCTTTAGTTATCCTAAAAGTAGTTAATAAAGGGCCGGAGTCTCTAGTCTAAGTACTAATTTATAATCTCCGTCTAACCGTCTGTCTAGGGGTGGTATGCTATAGAGAGCTTTAGCCTAATACTTAGGATCCGGGTGAACTTGTTCCAGAAGGCCAATATAAACTACAGCCTGCGGTTAGATATAATAGTATCTGGTAGTCCGTAAATTTAGTAGACATAGTGGATATACAGTTAGGCCGCCTCTTTAGCATCAATATTCTTATAACAGGGGATTAAGAACGGGCGCTTACTAAAGCGGTTAACTAGGATTATAACTATATTATATCCGTCGCGGTCTATAGGTAACTCGTGGAAGTCTATAGAGATATACTGCCAGGGGCGTTCTGGTATTGGGAGTGGCTTTAATAGCCCTAGGGTTTTATCTCGTGGAATTATAGACCTACGGCAGTTGTCGCAGTTCTGTACATAGCGGTTAATATCCGTAACTATTCTAGGCCAGTAGTAGCGGTCGCCAATAATTCTGCGGGTCTTATTTTTTCTGGGGTGGGCCGTAGAGACCTAAGTATATGCTTCGGCAATAAGCCGAGTCTATAAATTCTGTTCCTCTGCCACCACTAGCCGTTCCCGGTACTTAAGCAGTCCGTTTTTAAGGGACCATGGGCTAGTAGCATCCTTTACCTTTTCACGGCACTCCTGTAGAGAAGGGGCCGTACGGTTTACCTGCAGCAGTTTATTAATAAGGTCAAGTTCCGTGGAGTTAACGGGGCATATCTTAGCGTCTAAAGGGTCCGTATTTAGTTCTGCCTGTATCTAGGGGTTGAGGTGCTCTGGTTATAGTAGTGCCTAGGTCTATAATAAGATCTTCACAGCCACCTGGTTACCTAGGTCCTGTTTACGCCTTATAAAAGCATCCGCACGGTTTATAGCGCCTAGTCTATATATAATTAAGAAGTTGAATTAAGATAGGATATCCACCTAGCGTGCCTAGCGGGCCGTAAGGGCCTTAGTTGTTATAAAGTATTCTAGGGCCTTATAATCCAAAACTACCTTAATAGGCTTAGGGGTCCCCTCTAGCTATACACGCCAGTGCTGAAAGCTAGAGATAATAGCCAGCATTTCTTTATTATGGATATAGTAGTTCAGCTTAGCATCTATTATAGTCTTCGAATAGTATGCAATAGGGTGCTATTCTCCATCCAGTTACTTCTAGGAAAAAACACCAGCTATTATACCGTCTAAGGCATTAGTTTCTAGCATTAAGGGCCATTCTGGGTTAAAGTGGGTAAGTAGGGGAGCTAATACCAGCCGCTTTTTAAGCTTATTAAAGGCCTGCATACATATGGCGTTAAAGTGGAATAGCTGGTCTTTTCTAGTAAGGCGGTTAAGAGGCCGGGCGATCCTGCTATAGTTCTTAATAAAGCGTCGGTAGAAGTTACAGAAACCTAAAAATAATTGTACCCCCTTTATAGTCCGTGGGGGTGTCCACTGGTTAATTACGGCCGTTTTCTCTAGGTCGGCCTTAATTCCGTCCGTACTAATAATAAAACCTAGGTACTTTATACGCTTAACACTAAATTCTAACTTCTTAATATCGGCCTGGAGACTAGCCTTGCGGAGCCGTTATAGGACTTTATAGACGTGCTCCTTATGTTCCAGCTCATTCTTAGAGTAAATTATAATATCATCTAGGTAGGCCGTATAGAAGTCATTAAGGTAGTTAAAGAGTACATCATTTATATACCGCTGGTACGTAGCTGGTCTATTAGTTAGTCCAAAAGGGAGTACCTTGCATTTGTATGTTCCGTAACGGGTTTAAAATATAGTAAGCTCCTTAGACCCAGGGTCTATCCTAATTCGGTAAAAGGCCTGGCGGATATTAAGCTTTGTAAAGACCCTGGCTCTACTTATTTAGGCAAGAGTCTTATTGAGTAAGGGTAGTGGATAGCGGTCCTTGCGGGTTATATTATTTAGCTTATAGTAGTTAATGCAGAAGCGCAGTCCTCCATTTAGTTTTTTGGCAAAGGGAATAGGCGAGTTAAAAGGGGCTTGGCTAGGCTTAATAAAGCCCTTATTAAGGTTGTCGATAAGGTACTACTTTATAGCCTACAATTCGGCGATAGACTGCGGGTAGAGAGGGCTAAAGTTAAGGGTACTTCCCTTACCTTAATTGATCTCGATCTTGTGGTCATACGGTTAGTAAGGCGGAAGTATATCTAACACTACCTTAGAGAATGTAACGGGACTAGCCTAGTTACAGTAGGAATGTCTCGGTAAAACACTCGACAAGATAAACTTGACGCTTTGACCGAATTCTGCCGAATTCTGCTAGCTTGATCGACTTCTGCCAAGTTCTGCCAGATTAATCGAATTCTACCAAAGTCCGTCCGCGTGCACACGTGCGCACGCATCGACCAAGACCCCTGACTATTTAATTACAAGATTCTCTGGTTATTCCCTTCTCTTCTTTACACAACGTCTTATTCTCTTAAAAAGCTATATACCCTTAGATTTAGATAGAATTTATATTATTCCTTCGAATCTTCCCCAAAGCCTCTTCGCGCCCTTACATTACGTTGCGTTAAAAAATAACTACTATTGAAATAGCAAACAAACCCAAATCCTCTTTAATAACTATAAGTATTATATCCCTAGTCAGGGAACAGTTAACCATAATGCAACAGTCCTTTATGGATGCCTTAGCTTAGTAGCGGGCTGTACTAGAAGCCCAGCATTAGCAATTAATAGAAGCACTCCGCGAAGAACTCCGTAACGTCTAAGCATTTATATTAGAGACCCCAACACCGCCTACAAATGAAATTAATATAACTATATCCGAACCTGGCCCGTTAAATACAAACCCTAAACTAGTAATAGTAGCTTAACCTATACCTATAACAAACCCAGTACCTACCACAAAATTAGAAAAGCTTCCTAACCCTCTAATATTTAATAGAAATTAAAATAACCTATATCCCTTTATAACCAAGCTCCGTCTTAAACTTTTAACAAACTATAACTAATACCCTATTAAAGCTAGCAAGGTTAGCTATAGAATGTCTTATTTAAGCAAAGATGCTGCATAAACTATAGACCCATTCTTCCGTAATAGCATCTTTGTTAATTTCAAAACCTTTATCTCTCTGCTAGAACGAATATATAATAACACTAGCCGCAAACACACTACTGTTACCAAACTTAAAAACCTATAACAATGGAACCGAGACTTTATAAGCTTCTTTTTGGAATTTTTAGGCCTTATTAGCGAACTGGATTAGAATAAAGCCGCTAGAGTTGCTGCTCTTTAATGAGCTATTTTGGATAAAATTAGAGCACAGTTAGTAGGTAGGGAACTGCCAAAGGACCTACCTAAATTTGCTATAATGTGTTAACAAATTAATAAGGACCTTTAATATAATAAACAGACTTATTTTCTAAAGCTAACTACACCTTATGTTCAAAGCTCTATAAAACCAATATATACCCTAAAGCGCGACCCTTCTCCGAAACCTACGTACGACCCCATAGACCTCGACGCCACTTAATCCTATACACCCTTAGGAACCAATAAACAAAGAACTTAAGCCGCAAATAGAGAATGCTTTAGATGTGGTAGAAAAGGATATATCCAAAGGAATTACCAAACTCACCCTTTTAAAAAAGTCCGCTATAGTTCCTCCCAGTCTTTAAATCACACCCACTTTTTAAATCACACTTGTTCTTTAAGCCGTACTTACTCCTTAACTTATACTTGTTCTATAAATCATACCTAGTTATTATAAAGCATCTTACTCTTGGTTAACTTAGAAAACAAATCATCCTAGGGCTAAGTTGCGCCTTAGGATAAGAAGTGGAAGAGTATAAGTGTCTAGGCTCTTTTAGCGCTAATATATAACATAACTCCCTTAATATACTTGGCAAAATTCAAATACTTAGAAAATAGAAGGAGGTACAAATCCTTATAGACAGTAGAGCCACCAATATAGGCTTTATTAATATAAACTATGCGAAAACCTAACGCCTAAATTTAAAGAAACTTAATAAGCCCTAAGGCCTATAAGGCTTTAACGGCAAACCCTTAATACATAGCGAATTGACACACTACACTTTTATAAAAATATAGATAGGCGAATACCTTGAATACATTTCCCTATTTATAACACCCCTAAAGTAATATAAGATAATACTTAGATATAAATAGCTAAAACAATACAACCCTTTAATTAGCTGGGTTAAAGAAACACTAAAGTTCCATACAACCTACTACTAAAGTTATTGCTTAAAAACCTATTTGCCCTATAAACATGTACACAACTATTTAAATTTAAAACAATATAAATTACCCTTGCCATAAACCTTAAACTAATATAATAAAGCTATAACTGCCGATTATAGTAAAGAATATAAAGATGTTACGTCAAAACCTCTTGAAATTTGTATAATATAGGCCGCACCCTTTATCTTATTAGCAAAAAGACAAGATTATAAAATCTTTGCTATAACTATAGAAGATATTAAGAAAGCACTAGAACCGAAATAGTATATTAATCCTCAACCTCTTATACCTAAAGAGTACTACAATCTAATTAATGAGTTTAAAAAATAATTTATAGACCAACTAGCCCCGCACTAAGATAAGTATAATTTTAAGATAGAACTTGAGCCTGGTATAACACCAAAGTTTGGTCCGCTATATGGTATATCATAAGAAGAACTGCTTATAATGCAATAATACCTTAATAAGCATCTGGAAAAAGGATTTATTCGCCCTAGTTAATCTCTATTTGCCTTACCTATACTATTCATTAAAAAGCTAGGAGGAGGCTTAAGATTTTATATTAATTATTAAGCTTTAAACGCAATTATAATTTAAAACCAATATCTGATTCCCCTAATTTAAGAAACACTTAACTATTTGGCGAAGGCATGGTACTTTACAAAGCTTGACATAGTCGCTGCCTTTAATAAAATCTGTATACGTAAAGGAGATGAGAAGTATATAGCTTTTTGTATATAATAGGGACTCTTTAAATACCTAGTAATGCTATTTGGCGTAAAAAACGGTCCTAGTACGTTTTAGCAATACGTTAATAATACGCTTTGTAAATTCCTTAATATATTTGTTACCGTGTATATTAATAATATCTTAATCTACTTATCCTCGCTTTCTAAATATTGGAAATATGTTAGAATAGTTCTTAAACGCCTATAAGATATAGGCTTATAATATAATATTAAGAAATACAAGTTCCACGCGTCTGAGGTTATATACTTAGGCTTAATTATATCCTATAACGGAATTAAAATAGACCCTAAGAAAGTCGCCGCGATTATAAACTAGGGAAGCCCTAGTAATATATAAAACATTTAAGGATTTCTAGGATTTGCAAACTTCTATTATTAATTTATTAACCACTTCTTGGAAATTGCCTAGTTATTGGTAAACCTAATAAGAAAGAACGTGAAATTTAAATGGACTGCTAAATGTAAATAAGCTTTTAATAACCTAAAGCATTATTTTATAACTGCTCTAATTCTTGCCCACTTTGACCCTAACCTTAAATGCATTGTTAAAACAGATTTGTCTAATTATGTACTAGGAAGAGTATTATTGCAATATAATAAAAACGGCAAGCTATATCTAGTAGCCTTTCTCTCTTAGAAACTCGCCCCTGCTAAATCAAACTATAAGATATATAATAAGGAACTACTTGTAATTGTTAAATGCTTTAAATAATGGCGTCCTAAGCTTAAAGGATTGTTGTTTCTAATACGCGTATTAACGGACTATAAGAACCTGCAGTACTTTATAACTATAAAATAATTAACGCAGCGCCAAATTCATTAGGCTGAATACCTCTTATAATTCAACTTTAAAATTATATACTAACTAGGTAAACTTAATTAGAAGCCTAATATATTAATATAACAATTATAGAACCTACCTGCAAACGCTTTAGATAAACGGATTATAAATTAATTACAGATCTTACTGCCCCCTAAATGTTTTAAAAAGCTACATCCTATGTTCCTAGATGCGGAACTTAATAGAAATAAATTAGAAGTTAATAAATGGGAAATAGAAATTAATAAGCTAATGGAATATAAATATAAGAATAATGTATAGATAATAGATATAATAAAAGCAATTTAAACAGGAAAACGACAGTATAAGGATATTACACTTGCTAAATGCAAAATTTGAAATAATTGATTATACTATTAATAGAAGATGGTAGTTCCGAATTCCAAACCTTTACAATTTAAGATACTTAATTTTATACACAACTCCCCTATAGTAGGGCATCCTAGCCATATAAAGACCTATAAGATTGTTTAATAAGCATACTACTAGCCTATAATGCATAACTATGTACAAAAATATGTTTGAGCATATAGGATGTGCGTATATGGAAAGACCTCTTATATAAAGAAGTAAGGAGTACTTTAACCGCTACTAATTCCAATATAAAGATGGCGCGACATCTTAATTAACTTTATAGTCGACTTGCCTAGCAGTAATAGATTTATAAATATTATAGTAGTCGTTAACTGCCTTATAAAAATGTAATATATAATTCCTATAGACTTAATTAATATGATATTAGTAGCCGAATGTTTTGTTAAGTATATCTTTAAGCTATACAGACTTCCTAACTTAATAATATCCAACTATAAAAGCTAGTTCGTTTTAGACTTCTGGTAAGCTCTATATAAACAATTAAGCATTTAAATATAACTCTTAACTATATTTTATCCGGAAATAGATAGTTAAACTGAAATTATAAACGCGATTATAGAATAATACCTATAAATATACTGCTCCTACCTATAAGATAACTAGGAAAAATGGCTGCCTTTAGCTAAGTTTACTGCAAATAATATAATAAACGTATTAATAGGCGTAATGCCGTTCTACGCGACCTACGGACAAAACCCTTAACTTAGATTTAAACTATAACCTAAAATTAATATAATAGGACCCACGATTAAATGGATCCAGTTAATTAACATGTATAACTTCGCTAATTAAATAAAGCAGTTAATGGAACTGTTACGAAATGAATTAATATACGCTTAAATAGTATAGGAATGGCATGCGAATAAAGGACAAGCTCCTGTATAGGACTTTAAGGAAGGTAATATAGCTTACCTAAATACATAAAATATATGGACTTAACGGCCCTTAAAGAAACCCAATTGGAAGTTTATAGGGCCATACTAAATTAAAAAGAAACCAAGCCTATACGCCTATAAGCTTAAACTACTAACTAAGATAAAAATACACCCAATGTTTTATGTAAGCTTATTGCAACCTTTAAAAGATAATCCTATAACCTATAAAGTACCACCGCCACCTCCTATAATTGTTAATAATAGTAACAGTTCTTACTTTATTAACTTAATTAATAATATGTGATAGAAACCATAATCTAAACAATTTAAACTTCTTGTTAAGTGGGAAGGATATAAAATATAAACCTAGAAAACCTATAATTAGATTAAGGCCGACGCGCCTTCCCTAGTAAAAGAATTCCATAAGGACTATTCTTTGCGGCCTACTCTAGCTGAATGGACACGATATAAAGGCAAATAACTACTACCTAATACAAATATATAAAACTTAAATTTAAAAAGAACTTAAAATAAGTTATAACATTTATAACGCAATTACGTAACATGCAAGATGTTAAGGAACTTCAACTAGCAGTTAAAGTTGTCTAATTGGTTAGATCTGCCTTGCCAAGACCGCCACCTGACGCAAAAATACAACATATAATAAAAAAAAAAATTATAAATTCTTAACCAAATTAAATTATTTTAAACCTTCAGCTAAAGGGGGGGTACTGTAATAGGACTAGCCTAGTTATAGTAGGAATGTCTTGGTAAAACACTTAACAAGATAAACTTGACGCTTTAACCAAATTCTGCCGAATTCTGCCAGCTTGATTGACTTCTGCTAAGTTCTGCCAGATTAATCGAATTCTACCGAAGTCCGTCCGCGTGTGTACGTGCGTACGTATCGACCAAGACCCCTAACTATTTAATTACAAGATTCTCTGGTTATTCCCTTCTCTTCTTTACGCAACGTCTTGTTCTCTTGAAAAGCTATATACCCTTAGATTTAGATAGAATTTATATTATTCCTTCGAATCTTCCCTGAAGCCTCTTTGCGCCCTTACAGAGAATACGTCCTTGAATTTCCAGTATTGATTAGGCAGTTTTTGTTCTACTAGTTCCTTATCTATAAGCTCGCTTTCCTATCCGCTAAGCTCGCTTTCCTTTTCCTTAAGCATTTAATCAATTTCGTACAGGCTAGTTATAAAGGCAACGGTATTAGGCTAAACTAAGTTCTGGTAGAATCCTACAGCGCCAATGCAGCAGATATCGACTGGTGGGAGGTCCGTAGGTTTCTTTACGGACGCTTGTCGGGCCGTATCTTGTGGTATAGGGTGTATAGTCTTCCTCAGCTTATATTCCATTTTCCGTAAGTTATCCTTCCTGTCTATTAGCTTAGTATGGCGTCCAATATCCCTGGTTTTCCTTTGGGGCTGCGTAGGGCCTAGGTTCTCCGTAGGGGGCTTAACTAGGTCACTACTGACTTCCTAGGTCTCTAGTGCGGATGGCGTAACATACACAGTCTGGGGGCGGCGTAGTATACGGATCCGTTAAGGATTAAGACATATATCCTTCTCAAAGGCCTGGTCTCTGCGCATAGCATCGGCCTGGTAAATAGTATTAATCTAGGGCCGTACGAGGTTTTCCATTGTAATGCTAATTTCTTTTATAAAGGAAGGGGTTGGGGGTAGGGTTTTAGGCCAGATAAGCCGTCTATTCTATACGTCGAGCTATAAGCCTAAATAGGCTAGCTATTTTCTCCCTATAATTATATCGTGGCTCCCGAGGTCCGTAATAAGAAAGGGGACGTTATACTACCTTTATCCGTTAATATGGAGGTGAATCCGCAAGATAGTCGTAATAGGTGGCCCTATTCGTCTGTTATACCCGTGAATAGGAATTAGTTTAGGCAGTTCTTTAAGGGGTGCATTTAAAAAGTTAGCCAGCTTTACGGCACACTAGGTGTCTATTAAGGCAAAGGCATTTGCTCTAGAGTTAGCTAAAGCAAAGGTTAAAACTTAATATCTATTACAGAATAAGGTATAAGGGATAGTGCAGCTTTTTCTATTAACTAGCCGACCTAGATTAATATGTAATATGTTAATCCCTTTTAACCCTAGAGAGGAGTCTTCCTCTAGGGTTCCTCTTTTTCTAACTCCGCACTGTCCTCCTAAATTAACAAAACCTTGCCCGTTTTTGCCTTTGTCTGGCAATTCTTTATAAAGTGGTCTTTCTGGCCGTATAAAAAGCAAGCTCCTTAATTACTAAGGGCCTATTTATAGGGGTCATTATACGTAGGCCAAGTGTGCGCCGGACCCGCAGCAGGACTAGCTGCACGGCTAGCTGCTAAATTAATGGCGGGCTGTACGGCTGGTGCCATAGGAGTTATAGATCGTGCTGGGGTGTTATAGGCCATTTGTAAAGTGCTTGCAGTCTAGTTTAGAGAGTTTCTAGCTTTATACCGCTTAGATTATGCCTTAATTTAACAGAGGCCTTAGTTAATAGCTAGGTAGTGGTCCATAAGTACCTTTAGTGTCTGTATAGTAGTAAAAACTGGTAGTACGGCGCGCTGTAGGTCTAGGGTAAGCTTATTAAAGAGGTCTAGCATTAGGTCTTTATAGGGAATTTAGGCTTGGCCGGCTAGGTATAGAAAGTGGGTCTAAAAGACTAAAAAGGTCTCCGTCGTCTTTATATTAAGAGCTTTGTAATTAAGGTGGGTGTTTTGTGTCTTAAAGGGGTTCTTATAAATGGAAGACAGGTAGTTAACTATCTCTTCTTTAGAGAGGAAGGGGTCTGCTAAGTCCTAGGCGTATCGCGGACGTAGATGCATCTGTGCGTCCCCGCCAGTACGGCCGAAGACGTAGGCTATTTTAGCTCGGGTAGTAGGGAAGTGGTCTATATTAACTTTAAGCTTGTCTTGCAGTTAAAGCTTCCAATTGTTGAATATAGGGTTAGTTCCGTCTGTAAGCAACAGGGGGTCTATAACCTTCGCGGACCGCGACAATGCTAATGCTGTACATTAGGCTAGGGTCTTAAGGACTATAGCAAGTCTCTAGGTGTCTAATAACTTCTTGCTAGGTGTAGGGGTGTCTCTGGTTTTAAGCAGCTCTCAAAGCCATTTAATTTTAGCATTAGCTGCTACGAGCTCTTCCTAGGGGGTTAAGACGGCGACTATTTCACCATTGGAGGTATTTGCGGGTCCTACAGCGGCTTTACCGGCTGCTGTATTTCTTAGTATAGTGGTAGGGGTATTAGAGTAATTTCCGGTGTTTGTTTATTTTCTAGGGGTTTTGGTCCATGCGTGTCCTATTCTTAGGTTTCGCGTTCTGTTTGTGTTCTTTTAGTTCTTAGGGGTCTGTCCTGTCCTTATAGTCCTGGTAATGTCCTTAGGGTCCTATTCTGTGTCCTTTATAGATATATTTAAGTTCCTTCTTAGGAAGAAAAAGTAGTTGAGCTTTGGATAATATTAGCGACTCAGTTAATTAAGGCATGAGCACGGCATAAGGGACGCGCAAGCCTATATAATTGGTAGTTTATAAACAAGAATCCAAAGCTAGAGAAAGGAAGGGAGAAGAATAGCAGTGCTGTGCGAAGTTTTATGCGGTCCTCTAGTTACGTGGACTTACGTAACTCGGCGTCTACCATAACGTCTACTATAATCCACCGTTTTCCACCAGCGCCGTAACACTAGGTACTTCTGGTTCTTATCTTTTAGTGCTCTATATATATTACACGTGTTATCCACATAAGCTATCCATAATAGTATATAATACGCTGTATATTTAGGTTAACTCTTGGTTTGTCTTTATCCTTAAGTTTAAACCTATACCTGGTTAACCTGACCACTGGTATTTCTATTACGGGTACTAAGATTTATCGCTTACTTCTCTAATCCCTAAATCCTTCTTTTAGGTTCCTTAACATTATAATTAATGCTCCTTTAATATAACTTATATGTTTTTCTATAATAGGTTAGTCTTGGACAGCTTTTTTGTCTAGCTATATATAAAAGTCTTCCTATTTGTTGTTATGTCGTTGCCTATACCACTTTCCATATAACTGGTTTAGTGTGTATGGTCTGTCTATTAGAAAGTACCTTGTTATCGCTATATTATAACATTCTTTAGTATGTCTTTCTTTAAACCTAATTAGGATATCTAGATTCTCTTTTTATTCTAATTCGTCTAACTATTTTACCCTAGGTATTCCTACACTTGGCCTATTAGTAATTCTTTATACAGGTGCTCTGTTCTTTATATAACCTGGCATAGCTAACCTCTTATCTAGCTTTTGCTCTTACTATATAATAATTCTTGTTTTAAACTTATCTATAGTTTCTTATTTTCTGTGTCTTGCAGCTAGATCTTTATAGTTATCTTACTTTTTAATCCTGGTATTAACTATTTAATCTTTAGGCTAAACACTGCGTTTACCTAGGATTGCTAACGTTCTTATTTATTCCCCAAACTTATAGTTCTTAAACTTACGTCCTATACTTATTCGTTTATTACTAAACTAAGTTGCTACTCTTTCCCATTAGTTTTCGTCCGTTATGGGTCCTTGGGTATGTCTTATCTTATCTTAAGAATCTTAAGCTTCTTATATCTCTTCTTAAGAATCTTAAGCCTGTGGCCTTTTGCCTTTATTAAGTAATGAGCTAGCACTAGCAGTTATTTGCTTACTTAGTTTCTTCTAAACATTGCTCCTATTATCTTGTAAAGCGATGGAAATTATATCTAATGGTGTTATAGCATCTGTTACTAAACCTTATTCTATAATGGTCTTAGTTTCTGCTTCGGTTTTAACTTCTCTAAGGTTTATATACTCCCAGTAAGCTGCCTTTGTTGCCTTATTATTAGTGAATGCTTTGCCTATATTAAATTTATTGTCTTTAATGTCCAATCTATAAGCTAGTTCGTTGGTTCCTCTAAACTTAGATAATAATAGCTCTTATGACCAATAGCTTACGCTGTACTTGGCGTCCTTATAAATTTGGCATATATTGTTGTAATAATACGCAAAACTATTAATTAAACACTCTTTTGTTCCTTACAGTGCACCATTATCCCTCTATATATATGTGCCGTCTGCTGGCCTGGTTCCCTTTACTATATAATTACTTTAACCACCTCTATAGTCTCTAGCGAAATAACCTTATTTTCTGCAATTTATGCAAGCCCTATCTTTAAACTATTTTTCTTATTATGGAGTCCGCCTAAATATCTTCTACTGCTAAGATCTCTGGTTTAGCCTCTACTCCTAGGTCCTTTAATTACTAGATCCTTAACCTCTAGGTTTCTATAGTTTCTTTTCCTACCTTTAGGTTTCTTTAGTACCGCTTAGGTCCATTAGCTCTACGCCATTCCATAGTTTTTAACTCTTTGTCTGTTGTTGCGTACTCTGCGCCTTATATAACTATAGAACCCTATCTTGCCCTCTCTTAGCTTATTCCCTTTAATAGATCCTATTATTAATCTTTATTAACTAATCTATTAACTTCCTTAGAGTATCCGCATCTTCTATTAGGATAATTACGTCCTAGACTTTAGCCTTAAGTCCCTATTTATACTATGCCATAAGCGCCCTATTATTCCACTTAACCTGCGTAGCTAGTGTTTAAAACCATGTTATATACTTAATTACTAAAGTGCGTTATACTAAGTTCTGAAGCTTTTATTCCGCTATAGTTATAGCCTCCAGGTCTCTAAATATCTGCGTTAGTTATTCCGCGAACCTATTTTAACTGGTAAATATATACCATACATCCTGGTTAGTAGTTGTTATACTATTGGCCTGTATTTCTATAAGGTATAGTTTAAACCACTTAAGTGCCCTTCCTGTTAGGAACAATCCTGCATAGGCTACTTAATCTAATAATATTGCTAACTTCGCTCCTTTTTGCATTACCTTAAAGTATATCTGCGTAAGAAATCCCTTAAGCTTTAACTTTTCTCCTAAGAACCGTTTAACTAAAGGTAGTTTAATTTTCGCTGCTCTAATTCCATTAATGCGTTCTTTAAGTATCCTACTATTATCTTATAAGTGATTAACTATTTCCTGTAATTAACCTTGTGTAACTACTTAAGAATCTATATCTGCTATACTAGTATCTCCTGGCCCTAAGGTTGTGGCTACTATTGACATTGTTATAACTAGTGCTTTAGGTGGTATATTATTTGATCTTGTTTAATACTATAACCGTAGTAGTAAATGTGTAACGGAACCTTATAGTGGGAACTACAGTGGGTCCTATTATTAGGCTAGGTATATAGGTAAGAACAAATTAACAATATAATAATAACTAGTAGAGTAGTTACCCAACAGATTAACTCTAATTATATTCTAAGATTTACTATAAAGAGAGAACTATCTGGGTAGGGACTATAGTCCTTTAAATACACAACCATACGCCTAAGAAATCCCTTCGCTCTGTGAGGTACGTGCGCTCTATATACTCCGTATAGATTATATAGATTACATAGATCACACAGATTACACTATATAACTTCGGCTACTATTCCTCGTTATATGGTTCCACCAGATCCATCCTAGACCGTGCCTATATTAACTAACTAGCTTCCTCCGACTCTTCTCTAAGTAGTCGTAACATTGTACTTAAGCTGTCCGTAACAATGGCGCGTATATTTATAATATTGTTTAGGTTAGGGTGTATTTAGTCTTCTCCTAATATTGTAACAGGGCTGGCTTATCTTGGTTAGCTCTTAAGAGCGGTTCCTAGGCGGCGGCCTTATATAAGGCGTACGGGGAGTGGGTATGAGGTTAGGTGTTATAGTAGTGCGGTTTCTATTATCTAGGTCTTAGTAATTCCCTAGCTAGTCCTTGCTATAATATGGGCTGTAGTATGCGTATATGGCATATGGCTTAGTTCTAGGTGTTGGGCTAAGTGGCTGAGGTTTAAAGGGTGTCTGGGTTGGCGTTGGATTCTTAGTAGCAGTGGTATAAAGCGGACCTTCTTTCCTAGTCTTGGCAAGGCTGGCTAGCCTATTATTTTAGTTTTAAGTATTAAAGTAGTCTAGTTTTCTATTATTTTGTTGCTTTGCAGCTATATAGGTTCCCCTTTATTAGGAACATCTTCTATTATTAGGGCTTTATATATAGTCCTAGGCACTAGGCTTAGTAGTACTAAGTATCTATATAGGGCGTCCCTGCTACTGTTGGCTATCCCTTATAGGAGGCAGTTCCTAGAGTAGTAGTCTAAGTTAAAGCGGATCTTAAGCTCTCTAAAGCTAAGGTAGGGCTTATACTTCTGGAGCTAAGGCATACCTAAAATAATTAGGGTATTAGGTAAGAGTTTAGTAATAAGAAAGAGTATAGCTTTAGTATAGATGCTAATTGATATTTAGGCGGTAAAGTAGTCTATAATAAGTAAAGTTAGGATGCTATCTATAAGGCGTAGTGGCCTAGGTGCTAACAGTTTCTTAGTTATAACGTTATATTTTCTTATAATAGACTCTACGTTAGTAAATACTATTACAGTACTACCTAAGTCCACTAGGCTTACTGTGTTAATAAAAACTTAGGGGTATAGGTTGTGTAATAAGGAGAGTTGGGTTTAAATAAGGATTAATTTCTTATTACTGTTTACTAATCTAAGATTAAGTAGCAGTTTACTAATAGAAAGGACTAATTGGTTTAGTAATAGGGACCTAATCTTCTCATCTTCCTCCTTATATAGTTTAGACCCTTAGATATAACTTAGTCTAAGGGTCTGCCTTTTAATAACTAGGGTATAAGGCTGTCTTAGCAGGGCGATCTAGTATCTATCTGGCTGGCAGTATTAGTCTTAGTTAGGGTATAGGGAGACAGCACCTTAGTGATAATATGGCCGTATTTATATTTGCTAGCGTGGAGTTACTAATTTTAGGCGTTGTTAATAGGTTGGGCTTCTATATAGGGCATTATTTGGAGTAACTAAGCCATAGGGTTAAAGAGGGGGAGTTGTCTACCGCGGCCATAATGGACTCTATAGTTGCTATGTCCGCGGTTATTAGTTTACATTATTTAATAGACTAGCATTAGGACTGGGTTTACTGTTATAGCGGGGTTATAAGCGTCCTTCTAGTGGCTAGGCAGGCTATAGGTAAGGCACAGTCTATTGTTAAAGTGGCGCTTATACTCTATGTCTAAGATTCTATTAAGGTCTATAGGTTCTCTAATTGCTGCTAGGGTTAGAGTTAGGGTTAATATAGGGGTAGGAGCTTAAGTAGGTGGGCGGTGGTTAGTATTCTTAAGGTTGGCTTGGTGTATATAGTTTATAAGGTTCTTAACAAACACATCCATTTACTTACTCCAACCTATATAGTTGCTGTTATTAATTTTATAGGCAAGTCTAAGTACTAGCTCTTCTATCTTTAAAGAAATAAACTTCTAGAGTAGATCTACCTTCTATTTATCTGTCTTTCTAGCGCAGACTATTAACTTATTAAGCTCTCCCTTCCAGGACCAGTAATTACGCTCGCTCTAGGGAAAATGGTTAAGCATGTTTTTTATAACCTAGGTTATGTTAAGGACCTTATAGTAGGCAGTAAGCTCTTTAAGTATATCTTCTTTGGTGGGCCATTTCCATATAGATATATTATTTGGGTTCTCGTGTATAAGCTTTAAGCCCTACTTAATAAACGTATAGGCCTTGCCCTCTAGCATATCTAAGATATAAAAGATCTGGGATTGGACTATATTAAAGTAGTCCCGGTTATAATTAAAGACTCCTTTAATCTTAATATGCCAGGTCTTAAAGTTAGCTTATTGTTTTAGCGGGGTGCCTTTTCCGCTAAATATTGGCGGGTCTTTAGATATCCGTTTTTTCTGCTAGGTTACTACTATTATTATAAGGGTTGATTGTTTAAGAGCGGTAATAGTTTCTGTCTAGGAGGCAATAAGGGCATTAAGGCTTTTATTAGCTTTCTTATTGGCGTTGTTTGTGTTATATATAAACTATAGTCCCGCTTTAATATTACTAAGAAACTAATTAGTATAGTTAATAAGGATATAGTAAACTTTGTTAGCTTTAAAGGTTTTAGGGTATAGTAGGGAGCGGCGGATTGTCTATATAATATTAGGGTATATCTATATAAAGAAGTCTGCAAAAACGTTATAGGGGTTCTAGGTTTCGGCCATTTTGGCATTATTAATGTCGCCTATTTAGGTAATCTTTGGCGCTAGGAAAAAACTAAGGATTGTTCTAGGACTGTGGTGGGTTGTAGCGTGTGGACGCGTTATGTGTAGGTTATAATTGCTCTGGGGCGGAGATAACTAGGATATAGGGAATTAGTAATTGCGATAGGGCGTAATTAATGATAGCACAAACTGTCACAGTGCTGCAATAAAGTAGACTGAATAACTACGTTATGCTATAAAGAAGAGAAGAAGGGTAAAAGGGGGTATTATGTACAAAGAGTAGGGCCAGCCGCCAAGGCGCTAGTGGTGGGCTAGCTAACAGTAGGAAACAGTATGCGTTAGGTCAGTACTGTGACATATATAGTTGATTAAGGCCCTTAGTATTTACTAAATATCTAATCCAGAGACCTATCCTAAGACTTCCTTTTTTATAAGCATAAACAGCAGTTTCTAGTAAACTATTTTTATAGGCTAGGTGCTTTTCTAAAACGTCTTTTATAGCTACCTTCTTCCCCTTTTAAACTGTCCCTACCCTTAGCTTCTTTAGCGCATCCTTAAGCCTTTATAGTTGCTTCCTTGCCCCTACTACTAGCAGTACGCTTATATATCCTTAATCTTCTTCCGGCTTAAGAGCCTCCTTAGGATTATCTTCTACTTCTTATCTCTTTATCGTTATCCTACTAACTCCGCGCTTTATCTAAGTCGTCTTTCAGAACTATCCAGTAGTAGCTTCTCGGTTATTATAACTACCTTTATTGCATATCCCTTGCCCTTATATCTACAATACTGCCCTTTATTAAAACGACCTCTAAGAAAAAGCGCTGGCTTCTATATATCCAATTCCTATTCTCCTTATAATCCTTAACAAGATCCTTTACTAGCTTATCCCAATACGGCTTAGTCCTATCTTTAGTCGCATAAGAAGGCTTAGGCTTAACATAGTTAGCTGTACCCGATATATAATCTTTTATAGAGCATCTCTGTTAGTGCGTCTCTGTATACTGCTTTACCATTTTCGCAGTGCTTATTTTCCAATATTATACTACTACCCTTATATAGGCCCGTCCTTACTATAGTATCCATTCTTATTATGCAGCTAACGCAGTACTAAATTCGGATGGCAGTAACAGTCGTGCTATAATTAACTGTTATTTAATTAAGGAATAAGGTCAGTCTAGCCGTAGGCTCTAATTTAACAACATTTAACTAATTTAATTTAGTAATAGTAACGTGCTGATATCAAGGCTTAGGCTTAATTCAACTCTTTAACTAACTATAGCTTTTATGCAGTCGTTCGATTAACCAAGGCTTCTATATAGTTATTTAATTAAGGCTCTATGTACAGCTCTATATCTGGCACTACATTATACAATTAGCTCTGCATCCATGCAATCAATTAAGGCTCTTAGTACTATTCTTATTATATAGTTAGTATATTATCAAATTCCAAGGGCGGTATAAAGTTCTGCTAGTTCTATTACTAAATAAAATAATTAGGATTTTCCGTGCCGGGTATAGAAAATCACTATTAGCTTAGTAACAGGCGGTAAGCTAAACTAACATCTTTACAGTAGGTCGACGCGTTTAACGACGTGTTATAGTTAAGAAAGTAAATATAAAAGGAGCTTTAGGAAATATAGTAACTAAGCAGATAAATAGAAATCTTTTATACGGCCGTTACCTACGTCCCTTTCCCCACCTTAGAACTTAACTATCCCCTAGTCAAATATCCTACACCTATAGCGGAGCCTGCTGCGGAGCCTACGGGTTAATAACTGGCTTTAAGTATCTGTCTCTATAACCGTCTCTAAAGATCAGACGATTTATTCTTCTTTCTAGTTTTAGCTGTCTTATCTATAGGCCGCGGCATAATCTAAATATAATCTCCCGGTCGTATATTCTCCTGCGGCAAGCCTATAACGGTTGTCCTAGTTATACAGCTACCTCTAGGGGTCGGGCAAGTCTGCGGAAGTTGCTGGCTGGGCGTTACTAAGTCTATAGGTCATACTTAATAGTAGTCCTCCCAGTTTATATGTATTTTGTCACTATTCTTTAGCACTACTCTATTGTGGAAAGTAGTAAAATCAGTTTATACTATAGGGGTAGCCCGTTACTGCGTCTATTTTTCCTTCGGCCTATCTAGGTCTATTCCTTAGTACATATAGAGCCAGTTCTTAATACCCTTCAATTGTCCTTTATTGCCAAGCCACGGTAGTTTAGGTCCGGGTCATTTGCGCGCCCTAGCTACTAGTCTTCCTCAATTAGATAGATACACAAATCCTTACTAAATAAGATCCTTAAGCCCTTAGCATTTATACTAGGTAAAATGGTAACCTCCTTCGCATCTAAAACAGGTCTATAGGTCTTATCCTTGCGTACCTTACTAACCTTATACGTTCTACTGCGGCCATCCAAAGGCAGTAGAATCTTGCGGATATTAAAAGTCTTGCGGAGTAAAGGGAGCTTAGGTACTGTTCTACTAGTCTTTATATCCTAGTCTTAGGCTTTAAGCTACAGCCTAACTTAGTAGAGCCGTAAATCTTTTAGGGTCCTTTTAAATTCGGTTAAGGAACGGCATTAACTATACAGCTACTGCAAGCTCTAACTTGCTTAGCCTTAGGCTCTTTAACTAGCTTGCCATTTTGTCTGTCTCCTAATCTATAGTAGGGGGTAACTGCTGCTGCGTTAGGGCTTCTCTATATACACCTGGGTCCAAAAGCCTTCCTTCTCTCCTATAGTTAAGCTCCTTTCTTTATTGCTATAGCTCCTATATAAGCTGGATATTTAGGGCGTCTTCTTCCAGAAGGATACCTATTTGCTTAGCACCCTCTATAGCCACTATCCTTAACTCTACGGCCTCCTTTAGTCTTTTAAACATAAGGGTGTTAGGCTTGTTTGCTACGGCTCCTATTTATTCTATTACATGCCTGCGGTATTTAACAGGAAGTCCTTGCACAAATAATTACCCCTTGTCTTACTTAGTAAGGTTTCCTATAGCTACCACTTTATCTAAGATGGTAGTGAAGTCCTATATATAGTAACGCAATTCGCCTAGTTGTTCTATAGATTTTTGAATAAAAGCTTTTACAAAGTCTTATATCTCTATGCGTCGGTAATAGTCCTTAGTTTAATACTTAGTCCTAAGCTTTCTAATAAGCTCCATCTAATTACCAATTATAAACTTAGGTAGGCTTTAGATCTATATCCCTATCTAGTAATTATAGTACTCTAAAAGGCCCTAGTGCTTCTCCTTACTTATTATATAATATTAGGTGCATAGCCATTTATACTACTCAATAAACTGCAATATATTCTATCCTATAAAGTAAGGAGCTCTAATAGTTCCTAGGGCTAGCATAGGCTAAACTATAACATAGACCTTATCTTAAGCCATTAACTGCTAGTTATATGCATCTAGAGCTTCCTTAGGAGCTTATAGGTGGTCCTTACAGCTCTTATCCTTTATTTACTAAGGGTTATTGGTCCTAGGTGTTATAGGTAAACGCTATAGTAAATCTTCTTATATGGCCGTGGTCTTAATAAAGGATATCCCAAATAGCCGTCTTAGTATTAGTTTATACTCAGCAAAAGAAGTATAGGCTTCTATTCCTTCTAGCTACTTCTTAACGCCTAGAGGTCGGTCTTTCTAAAAGAGTATGGTGTCTTTATCATCTACAGCCACTACTAGGTCTTAATATATCCATCTGCTTTAGTCTGCCGTCGTTCCGTACAATAGGGTGCTACTAAGCCTTACGCTTCCGCCTATATCTGCTTTTTTACAGAATGCCTTTAAAGCTGCCGCTAATATAATCCAGATAACTTAAAAAAAGATAAAGCTAAGCCGAAATAGAAAGCTTTTAAGGGCAGATCCAATCTCGTGTGCTTGTGACCTTACTCAGTATTATATCTTTTCTTAAAGAGCAGTGCTAACTTCCTCTGCCGCTAGATACCTTAGGTCTCGTTTCCATTTAATTAGTTGGCCCTTGGCTACCTATCATCTCTGCATCCTTAATAGAGCTCTAGCCATATCTATACGCAGGCAGTAGAAATATTGGGTACTCTAACCGCCGGTTAAAGTTGTCTAATTAGCTCTCTGGTTTACTTAATATCCTTACTTATAACTTTCCAAGACACTCTTTTGCCTCTTATTGCCACCCTTTGGCCTATGCGTAGAGTCTAGCTGTCTTGTCTTTTCCGGTCTTTCTATTTAGGGACTGCCTAGTTCCCCTTGCTGTCTAATACTTCCTAGTTCTCTTCTGCCGTCTTATCTGTCTGGCTAGCAGTTCTTCTACAGCTAGTTATTCTTCTACAGCTGGCTGTTCTTCTATAGCTGTAGTATATTCCTGCGTGTCTCCTGTATATATAGCACTAGACTTCTAATCTAAAGAGCTTACCATTGTCCCCACGTAGAATGCCAAAATGTAGAAGGGTATGGTGTCCCTTAGATAGAAGTCACTATACTATCAGTCAGTCAGTCAGTCAGTCAGTTAGTCTGTTGGTCGGTCGGTTGTAATTAGTCAGAAGTAATCAGTAATGCAGTTAGTAAGAAGAGAAGAAAAGAATATATTTCGTGAACTGGTAGGGTCGTGATAATAAGGAGGGAAGCCAAAGGCTCGATATATACAGGAAAATGCCAAGGCACTAAGCAGTGGCCCATTTTACCCCACCACAATAGTCCATAAATGCTGTGTTGGATACTCCGTAAAAGGTAACGTCTTTTTCCTTAGGGTTTTTAAAGTAGATGTGTGCTCTAAATACTTTACCAGAGTATTTAATAGCTGTAGATTTTATTTTAAGGCAATAGGTAATAGCTTAGTTTAATATATCAAGGTACTTTTAATTTGGATTAGTAAGGAATTTAGCTAGCTTAAAATGTGTCTTAGTAATATTAGGCCTTCTAAATATAGTGAGGTGTATAAGAGAACTAACCTATTGCTAGTAGGCTAGTGTTTTTTAAGGGTTTATTTGCTGGTCTAACGGAATTAGTTCTTTAGTAGGAAGTAGTAACTTAGGAAATCTTCCTAGTTAAATATTAAATTAATTAGCTATTTTTTTGATATAGAAGTCTTAGCAGAGCTAGATTTTTTAACTTAGTTAATCTTATTTAATTTGGATTCTTAGAAACTACTATAGATCTCCTAGTGCACGGATCTTGTATTAGTGTAGCAGTTTGGCTTTAAATTCTTCTAGTCTTTAAAGATCCTTTTTAGTAAATAGAATGGTAATATTATCTATATAAAAAAAGATAATAAGTCGTCCATTAGTATAAAGGCAGTTAGTACCTAAGATAGGTTTTAATCCAAATTTGGCTAGTGTATTGGTAAGCTCTTTATACCAAAGTAGAGGTAAGGGTTTTAATTTGTATAGCGCTATAAGTAGCTTTAGGATATGTCTGTTTTGATTAAAGCCTTCTGGGTAGTAATAGTAGACTAGCTTATCTAGTCTTACATTTATAAATGCGTTTACAGCGTTATACTATTAAATCTCTAAATTAAATGCGGCTGCTATAGTTATAAGGGTATAGAATATTTGAGCAGCTAGGGTTGCTATATAGGTCTCTTCCTTAGTAATCTATAGGTCTCCGCGGATATATAGTTGAGCCTTTAGCTTTTATAGGTAGCTGTCGCTATTAAACTTGTATTTAAAGACCTATTTTAGTAGAAGGATCTACTTATTATTTGCTTCTTCCTTTAGGACAATCTTAAATATTCTTTGGCGTTTTAGGTTGTTATATTCTTTTTCTATAGCCTTTTAAAAGCTAGTAGTTAAAGGGTACTTTCTTGGCTTTTTAAGGTTCCTTAGTTTAGGAGGAAGATTATTTTAATATAGAGATAAGGATCTAGTTTGGCTAATGTCCTTTACTAGTCCTATAGCAAATCCAGCATAGTAACTAAATAGGGTAGATAGATTGGCTAGTGCTGCTGCGTACACTTAATATTAAATTTGGTTGGAACCTTCTAGTAGGATAAGGTTGGTAGAAGAATTGGCTAAGACTTTATTAGCTTATAAAGCTATATTAGTTGCTCTATTGGATAGTTCTAGTAAGCTTAGCTAGGTAGAAATTGCTTTAATTATATCTAAGATATAGTCTTAAGGTCCTCTTAGTATGGTATTTATCTCTAGCAGATTTGGAGATACTGTTCTGCTAGGGGTTAGTAGCTGTTTAATATCCTTTATAGGAAGCTCTGCTAAGTCACTTAATATAGTTGTTTAATCTGTATTTAAGGTAGGTCTATATAAGATAGATTTGTCCTTAAATTTATCTTTAAGAGGTTCTAATAGACTAATTATCTAAATAGTATCTTCTAATGCTTTCTTTAGTAGGTAGTTAATATTCTAACCCTTAGGGTTATAGAATAAGGTCTTGTTAAATATAACGTCTCTAGTTTAAATAACTTTATAAAGGCTTAGAATCCAGATTTAGTAAATATTAGTTAAATTGTAGCTAACTAGGTGTCCAATTAATATATAAGGAGCTAGCTTATCTCCCTTTCTAACTTGTTTATTTAGCGTATAGGTCTTATAACCGTATTTATGCATATAGGTAAGTAATGGCGGCTTGCTGTAGATAATCTTATACAGAGTTTTCCACCCTAGTTGCTTATTTAGTATTTAATTAAGTATATAGCCAGCAGTAAGGAAAGCCTCTGGTCCTAGAGATAGGGGTAAAGATGCTTCCAGCTGCATAGATCTTAATTATTCCATAAGGGTTCTTCCAGATCATTTAGCTCCGCCATTTTATTCCTTAGTATATGGTACTTAGTATTTAAAGGTAATGCCCTTATCTGCACACTATACTTATAGGGTGTCTTCCATTTATCTAAATGCTTATTTGTTATCGCTCTAGAAGAAGATAACATCTTAATAGAATTATGTTTTAATTAAATAGTAGGTAAGACAGTAGCTTTATCCTTATTTTTAGAGGTAAACATAAAGTTAAATTTGGAATATGTGCAATAGAAATATATAACATATTTACTACTGTTGTATCCTGGTACTCTAAGGCAGATAATATTAAATGCTAGCCGTTTAAATGGTTAAGTGGCTGGAGATTCATATTCTCGTCTTTAAGAGATCTGCTATATATACTTTGCTAATAAGTAAGTTTTATATTTAATTTTAAGCAGTGCTTATTTAGTAGTTAATTCAGTCAGCTCTACGCCAATAACATACTTAGGAAGCTGCGTAATAGTATTAGGTCCTATATAGCCGAGAATTTTATGCTATCTTATAGCTATGGCTCTAATTAGTTTATGGGCCATTTAGCTTAGCTAAAATCTTCCTATTAAGAAGGTTAATTAAGTTGTTAAATCTAGGGTATTTATAGGCTCTCTATACATTAGTGCCCAGTAGCCCCTTAGTAGTTTTATATAACATACTATTTTACCAGCTACTAGATAGTATAGTAAGTTTCGTCCTAAGTTAAAATAGATATTATTATTAGTAGCTCTTAAGAGTGCTATAATATTTATAAATATAGTGGGTACTAGTGCTATATAGAATAGCTTTATTTTTGACTTCTTACTAGGTATATTAATAATAATAGTTACTATTTTATAGGCTTAAATTTTCTTAAATTTTCCGCTAGTAATTAGGTAGTTGTCTTCTGCTGCTAGGTAGGAGAAGGTAAAGTCTTCTTTATTATTATAGACGTAGGTATCTATACTAGGGTTAAGTATCTAGGTATTCTGGAGTTTAAAAGGAATTTAACTAGTACTAAACGTGGCAGTATAGCTAGTTAGTATAGTAGAAGCTGGGTTTTTAGAATTAAAATTAATTATAGATTCTGTGTTCTTCTAATTATTCTCCTTTACTTCCTATCCTCTTTTTTGGATTTAGCTAATAATATATTTAATCCAAGGCGTAGATAAGATAGTTTTATCTACTTTCTTCTAGATATCTGCCCTTAGTCTCCATCCTTAAGGGCGCTTATACTTAGCAATATAATAGCAATTACTAAACTAATGTATAATGCCATATATGCATTCCTTATTCCATCTTAAATTTAAATTTAAATTGCTATTAGAATTGGAATTGCCATTAGAGTCTAAATTGGTATTTAAGTTGTCTTAAAGAGTTGCAAATACAGAGTTATTGGCAGTTAAGGTAGACAATGCTTACTGCATACAGTAGTGTTCCTTAAATTCTTTAATAAGATTAATAATGGATAGGGCCTCTTTATCCTTCTATTTTTTTTTAAATAAGATCTACTTCTAGTGCTCCTACAAAGCTAGAAGAGATGGGTTTGATTGCTTATATAAAATTGTAGTATGGCCTAAAACCTTATGCGTTTAGAAGTTCTAATTGTTCTATAAGCTTATAGACATTCCTCTAGTTATTTAACTATTTTTTAATGCTCTACTTTTTGTTATAGGCTTTAAGAGCTGTATATTAATTAAGGACGTTATGCTTTTAACCTGATGTAGTAGGGGCTAGTGCTTTCTTAAGTACTTAAAGCCGTTTGTGTACTGTATTGAGGCTGTTAATAAGAGGGAGGTAGGATACCAATGTTATGCAAATAATGTAATTGCTAATATTGCTTATGGCCTGCTCTTTCTTCTAGTATATGCGTTAGTTGTCCTTGTACTCTGCGTAGATTTGGTTATATATAGTAAGCTAAGTTTGGTCTAGCTGTGCTATTAATATAGCTGCAGGAAGTACGTCCGCAGGTATAGGTTGCTTTAATGGCTCCAGGCTTAGAAGCTCGTTTTTTATTTTAAATGGGTTAATATACTGCTATACCTTATTTGTTTTAGCAGTATCTTAAATAATAAAGAACCATTGCATTTAATTAGATGGCTTATTAAGAATGAGGTTGATTTTAGATAAAGATTCACTTATATTAGTTGTTATTTTTAGAAATTTAATAGTTTAGGCAGGGTCTAAGTTAGCGTCTTAGCGAAACCTTTTTTGATATTTTAATTCGTTAGGTTGTTCTAGTATGTTCGTTAATTAGGTTTAATTATCTGTTTGTTTAGTAGGTAAAGAAGCTTAAGACACTATAAAGGTAGTAAAAGTAGTAACTTCTTAAATAAGATAATAGATTAATTGGTTAGCAGGTAGTATAAGCCAGGGTTATAACTGTAAGCTTACAGTGTAGAAGAATTAAGTAAATGACTTAATTGTAAAATATAGCTTTAGAGCCTCTCTATATATATAAGGAAGGTATAGAAATAAATAAAAGGGGAGACTAATACGTAACTAAAACAGCGTAATATGTAAGTGATACACAGGCGATATGTAGACAATACATAGGTAAAACAGTGGTAGTTTGGCAGGGTACTGTAGTTAGTTACACAGACGGCCCTCTCTGCTAGTGTTCTAGCAGAATAATATAGCCTAACCATTTTGGAAAGGTTCGCTTATTTTAATATCATACTAGTAGGGAGGGCCATCTAATCTATTTATGTTACCCCTTATACAAGTTGGTGGCGATTTAGCGAACCCGCGTACTATAGCAAATTTTTTTTGCCACAGGGGGAGTAGAAGCTGGTTATGCATATTACTATAAAAAGTTTACCTAGGGAAGTCGTATTATACGTGTATTATACGCGTATTATAATACTATACCATATAGGACTTAAAAGACTTTAATATTTTTATAAGTAAAAAGGTAAATAAACGAAATCGCCAATTACGTAGATTGCGCGCAGGCTGCACATAGGCTGCGTGTCAAAAAAATACGATATAGGCTAGTCGGTCGAGTTACCAAATGCTCTCCACTGCGCGCCAATTGCGTTAACTACTGGCCATTAAGGCCATTAATAGGGGATAATATTTTGCCGATGTTGTAAAGGCCACTAAAAAACTGGTCCTAAGAGTTACTATATTTAGAGTTATATAGCTTTATAAGGTATATATAATATATATAGAGGTCTTACTAAGGTTCTAAAAGGTTACAATACGCGGCACCTTAATAATTAGCCTACTAATCTAAGAACTATAGGCAGCCGTAGCCTGTAAAGGAGTAGTTATAGATAGCTTCTAGTATAAAGCCTAGCTATACTACTATAAAGCCTAAGTCCATTAATACTTTAGATATTAGTAGTAGGGCTATATTTAGAGCGTATATAGAGATATATAAGATATTACGGCACTACTGGAAAACGGTGGATTATGGCGGACAATCGCAGACAGTTTTATGGTTGCAGTTACGTGACTAGAGGATTGTATAAAACTTTGAGCAACGCTGCCATTCTTCTCCTTTCCTTTTTCTAGCTTTGGATCCTCGTTTATAGACAATCCAATTATATAGGCTTGCGCGTCCTTCTTACCGTGCTCGTGCCTTAGTTAACTAAGTGTTACGATGACGAAGTATTATATACGAACGCTAGATGAACAGGCATTAGATTCGAAGAATTGATAGCTACGCACGGCTGTTGTGGAGACTTAAGAGGATTGCTAGAGAACTTAATAGGAATGCGGCTGCGGCTAAATCTATATAAGGGCGTCGGGGCGGATAAACTATCTACTGACGTTGTTAAATAAGAAAAGGAAACCAGCTACGCGTATGGTGTAGCGCTTGTAACGGGAGTCCCGTTACACTAAGTCGCTAACATTGTCTAAAGCTCCTACTACTCTTTCTTCCTAAGAAGGAACTTGGATATATTTATAGACCACGAATAGGATAAGGACATAGAAATAGACCTAAAGGATATTACTAGAACAATAAGAATAGAATATAACTAAAAGGATATATATATGTTACGGGACACCTCTATAACACCTTATACACGTCTACCTGTTTCCACTGACGCAGTAAAAAGAGACTAACCGCGAGATAGCAATCTAATAGCAATCTGCTAGCAATCTATAGCAATCTAATGGCAATCTGCCGCATTCTGCTATATTCTACTAAGTTCTGCCAGAACCACTACCTAAATCCTATTCTGCTCCGTGTATATATTAACTAAGTAACTATATTAACAATATATACCCTTTTTTCTTTATATAATATTTTAACTTTATTATACAATTTATATACATAGCTTAATAATATCTAATTTATTATATATTATTATCGCTTATACTTACTCTATAATACTATATTAGCGCGTCCGTAGGCTTGTTACGGCAGCAGTGGTTCCCAAGGAGGTCATAAAGTAAGGTAGTAGAGCACCACAGGTGACCCGCAGGCGCCCCGCATGCGAGTCCCAAAAGGCGGGGAGATGGATCACGGGGTTTTCTCATTTTCTCAAATAGAGTTTTCTCCCCACATGTAAATAAGGAGTAGTCCGCGTGGGCCCAATAGGGATCCGAATCGGACGTTAAGCAATGAATAATTATTAATACTATATTATATTAACCTTATATACCACCCTCTAAAATATAAAATAACCCTAAAGCCCCTATAATAGCCACCGGTATTATATCCGCACTCTAAAAAAATTAGTAAAAATATAGAGGTTTTTTTTTATAGATACCCTTATATAAAACTAAGCCATTTTAGCTTAATAATAAGCCGAATAAGACGTATAATACTAGTAATTAATTAAGGAGCTCTAAGAAGAAGTCTATACCCTTAAGATATCTATATTAGGACCCTAAGACTAAACGCTATCTTTAGAGATAAATACGCGGAACGAGAATCCTAAACCTATTGTAGTTACTTACCCTAAACTAATTACTATACTATAATAACCTAAATAACTACTAAACCCTCTAATATTTACTAGTAAATAATAAGAACTCTAATTATTTTTAAGCGGGCTTAAAAATAAGCTAACTAGTAATACTAACTACTACTTAACTAAAGCTAATTGACTTTACTACGCCCTAAGTTAACTAGGAGGAGATATAGCTAACCTTATTAAACCTCTTTAACCAAACTTAGTATAAAGCCTAGTTGTACTTCTTAAAGCTGTATATATAGTAACCTAAACCGCTAAGCTACTACCTAAAGGAAGATAAACTATATAGCTTAAGGAATAAAAAGCTTCCTAGTATACTTCTTTAAGTTTAACCGTTATATAAAGAAAATAGGCTGGAACAACTCCGTACTAATTAATAGCCTTATTAAGTCCCTAAGCCCTAAACTAAAAACTTCCCTAATAGGTATAGACCTGCTAAGAGCCCTTAACGCCTATATAAATATTATTAATAAATGGTATAATAATATACTATGTCTAACACCGAAGCCCGCTTCTTAATGTAATATAATAGCCCTATAAGTCCCTATTAAGTCATTTTCTTAGCCTAAGCACCCTAATACTATAGATATTAACCCTAGAACCCTAAAGTATACCCTATTAAGGTCCCCTAAATAAAAACAACGCATTAAGCTAGGCCTTTACTTTAAATATAGACGTAAGGCTTATATCTTAAAATACTGCTCTATTTTAATACCCTAATATAATTTATAAACAGCTAATACTAGCAACTATTTACTGTACTAGTTCTCTAGTTACTGCCCCTAATCTTTACCTAGTTCTAGCCCTATATTTAATAAGCACTACTTATAAGGTATTAGTTGTTATTTATAACTAACTAGTTATAGGGTAGTTATATATATTAGTTATATAAGCTAAGCAAGTATAAAATCCACTAAAATCTACCTATAGAATAGCAGTATCAATTATAACAATCTTATCTATATATCTTAATATACGTATTTAATTCTCTTATACCTCTGCTGCCCCTTGTTAAATACTAGCTTTAATAGGTTATAAGCCCGACTACGCCTATAGAGGGTTTTAATATAGCGTTTTTAAATAACGTATAGAGAGAGCTGTCCTTATAGCGGTTGTTAAACGATTAAAGGACGCGTATTGTTTGCGGAATTAATTACTACCTTACTACCTATTTGGCTCGCTAAGTCTGGTTAGAAGATAAAAGCTAAGAAGCAAGCAGGAGATAGCAACCAGTTAAGCTTATATTTATTAACGATTAATATAACGCGTACTAAGAGCTTAACTAACTAACGCGTCTAGTAGTATATACCAGCTGCTAATAACTTAAGAAGTAGATAACGATTGAAACTAATTAGAATAATCTTAATTACAATACCGCGACACAAATACGGCGGGTCCCTAATTAACTTAATATCCAATTACTGCACTTAAGATAAGCGAAAGTAGTAGCAGTAAGAACCTACTACCTAATAGCATAAAGCTAAAGGGAGAGGAGAACTATATTATATAGAAGGAAGTAATAGAGGATATTGCCGTTGTAAACAGATTAAGACGTTATATTTATAAAAAGGGAAAAGCACCTAAAAATATAGATAAGTTTAATAAGAAAGCTAATAAGATAAAGCTGGTAGTATGGCTAATATAGAAAGCTAGAGACTTAAGCATAAATATTATTATTAAGCTTAATATTAAGAGTACCCCTACATAGATGCTAGCAGGATATAAGTTAGCGCGCGAGATATAGGTAACTTTATAGACTTAATATAAGAGAACTAGAGCAGTTCTTAGCTATAATGCTATTAAATTATATACAAAGATTAAGTATAATAACTACCCTAATCTTAAGCACTTTATTATCGCATTTAAGAAAGCTATTAAAAAGCTAGCGAATCTTAACATTTCCCTACCTAAATTATAGTATCTAATTCTCTTTATTATGGCCCTATCCAACGTATAGCCTATCTAGGCAGAATAACAGCAATTAAACTCTTAAAAGGAATTAACTTAACTATTACTCTCTACCCTAATTAAAGATATTATAGATAAGGTACAAAATAAGGATAAGAAGGCTAAGGGAGGTATACTATATAGGGAAGCCTAACAAGAAGGGTAAATAAAAGGTAAAGGAGGATAGGGAAAAGAGTAAGGGAAAGTACTATAAGAACTATAAGAAACTAAACGCCCGTCACAAACCTAAAAACTACTTTATTATAAATAAGGAGTTACGTTATAAATAGGAAGAAAAGATAGGTAAGAAGTTTGTTTTATATTAGGAACCTAGTAAGAAAAAGTTAGATAGTAAAAGAAAGAAGGAAGAACCTAGTAGTAACTCCTTAGACGGTAATAACACCTATAGTAACTTAGACAATAGCGATACTCGCACGTTTATAAAGAAAAGGTTAAAGTACCTCTGCGCATACCTAAATAGGAAGAATTAATTACTAATTAAGCAGAAAGGAATACTGTTTAATACTAGAGCCGAAACCTATATTGCCAAATTAGTTAACGACTTTAATACTGGCATATATGTACCAGCATCTCCACTATTAATTAATATAGTAAGTAGAGAAGCTACGCTGCTTAGCTTTGGTAAGAGAACGATTATCTATACTATAGATATAGGAGAGACGTATACATTAAATCTTAGTAAGGCATAGTATCTACTAAACTATAGCATTAATATCTTTAGAGCTAGAAAGCTTTTAGATAGAGGTAATATTTAAATTAAAGATAAAAACCTTATAGTTAATAAAGAAGGCCTTAGTATATTCCAATTTAACGAAAATATAATGATTATTAAAGCATCCTATATATACGCATTCCCTATAGTTATATAAAAGAAGCTATTAGAGATATTGATTTAACTCTAGCATCGTTATTTTAGCTATCTTAGCCTTAAGAATATATAGAAGACCTCTAGATTGGTTAAAGGTATAACTCTTAAAAAGGAAGAGCTAAGCGCCATATAATAGGAGAACAAAGACTTAAGGCTCTATAATCTATGTAAGAAGGGAAAGGCTATAAGGTATATATAAAAACACGCTAAACCGCAAAATCTGTGGTGTTTAACGAAGTATATATTAATGTGGTAATAATTACCCCTTAAGGTATTAAAAAGAAGAATTATGCCACGGTATTTACTAAGAAGGCAACTTTAGTTTAGTGGGCTTATTTCTATAAGTTAAAGAATAGTATATATAACGCTCTAGTTAAGTACTAAAAAATAGTAAAGACTTAATTTAGAAGGGTTATTAAAAAATAGCATCTAGATAGGGGTAAAGAATATAGCCTAAAGAAGCTAGCTAAGCTTATGGATAATATAGGGCGAGTAGTAGAGCTTACTATACTATATAACCTAGAGCAAGACGGCGCTTTTAAATAAATAATTGGTATTCTTTGCGAGCGTATACGAACCGCGATAATTAATATAGATATTCTATAGTTCTATTGGCCACTAATATTTAAGTTAATAGTATTAATTACTAATTAAACAGCCACCTCTCTATTAAAGGGAAAGACCCTATATAAAGCTTTTATAGACAAATTTTACCTAAATTAAGATAATAGACTATTTGTAGCTTATTTATGGGTACTTAGCTATAAGATATATCTTTAAGGTATATATACCTTTTAAAAAAGGACCTGCTAAAAACAGGATTGTATAATCTTTAAATATTAGATTTAATAAAGGAGGCTTAATTATAAAGCCCTTATTAAAAGACAATACTAATATTTTAGTACCTACTAGAAATAGGAGTAAAAGCACTAAGAATTAGGATTAATAAGACAGTAACCTAATTTATTAGAGAGTTCCTAATATGCCTAAAAATATTAAATATTAACCCTAATTAGTACTTAAAAAGGCTATTATACCAGAGCTTTAAATTAATAAGGATTTAGAGCAAATAGATATTAACTCCAATATTAAACCTAAATTAGAATATAATAGTAAATTAATACTAAAAACTACTTAGGAGAGAGCTAAAACTAAAACGGCACCTAAGTTAAGGGGTTAATTAAAAGGTTTAAAGAATAAGGTTTATATCCCAAACCTAGAGCTTAATAGAGAGATTTAATAAGCCGCTTAATAATTAAAGCTAAAATTAAGCTTTAACTCTAAATTAAATATAGTATTCTATACTGTATATATAGCTAGCCTAGTATTATTAATCTATAATAATCCTAAGATAATTAAGAAGGTAAAGACAAGACCTAATTAGCTAGAATAGAAGAAGGTAATTAAAAAGAAGTATTAAGGCCTAATTTATAAGGGAACCTAAAAGCTTTTAAGACGATTAAAGCTGCTAAAGGGCACTAAGGTACTACTAAAAAAGTTTATCCTAAAGACTAAGAGGGATAGAGATGGTAATATCCTAAAGTAAAGGCAAGATAGGTTATTAAAGGGTTTAGACAGTAGTATAGAAAGGACTTTAACTAAACATTTATAGGAGTATGCAAAAATATTATATAGAAGCTAGCAGTCGCCCTTATAGCTCTATTTAACTTAGAGATTAAGCAGATAGATATAGCTAAAGCCTTTCTAAACTTAACCACTAATATAGATATCTATGTGGAAGTACTACTTAACTAGAAAATTAGTAAGGAGATCTTAAAGGATATACCTAAATAGGTATATAAGCTCCTAAAAACGCTATATAGTCTAAAATAGGTACCTTAACTATAGTAGAAGGAATTAGCCTCTACGCTTTAGCAATTAGAGTTTAAAGTATATACTAGCAACTAATGCGTATATATTAATAAGTTAATAGGAATTCTAATTATTATATATATTAATAATATATGCCAATAAAGCCCTACTGCACGCGTCCACATCACCGCGGGTGGAAACATTATCGGGAAATCATTCCTTATAATAGCTAAGTGCAGAGGCGATAGAGGAGAGCCGTCGCAGCGCGCTATACGCGCTAGTGTTGCGACTCTATAGTGTTAAGCCTGCGACGCGTATATCGCCCTTAACAACACCAGGAGTCCTACTACCCCTACTTAAGGCTCCTGCTATACCATCTTGGGGGGCCATTAAGGGAAACTAGAATACGAAAACCGCCCAACATATAACTACCTAGCTTACAGCCAGGCCCAAAACTGGCCTTATTTAGCCAGTTAACGTAGACGCGCCCTAGGCGTATAACAGGACACCCTTAGGCTTACACTAGCTCTAAAACCAAGAGGATATAGCAAGGGCGTAGGGAACCTCTTTTTATAAGAACTTGTTAAGGTTAACGTGTTGCAGATACTTTATACGAAACTTATTAAGGCCCTAAGGCTACCACGAAGAACTTATTAAGGCCCTGTCTAGAGAACTTATTAAGGCCCCTTTATAAGGGCCTATCTGGTATCCAGTACACCTAGGTAACTTAAAAGAGGGTCTTAATAGGCATAGTACGCGCGACCTAGACGACAGTGACGCAATAGCAATACATTGGCGACGCGACGGCGACCAGATAGCTTAACAAGGTAGAAACATAGGCAAAGCTCTAGGCAGCAAAAACACAGGCCAGCTTTAATAGCCCTATAGCATACAACTTAGTTGACTTACAGTTAACCTATAGTTGACTTATAGGTAACTCACAGGAGGGTTTTAATAGGCGTAGTGCACGCAACCTAATACGCATATACATAAGGCGACTTATAGGAGGGTCTTAATAGGCGTAGTGCACGCAACCTAATGCATATATATAGGGGAGGCTATAGGGGAAACACAGGCCAGTTAGATAAGGTCTCAATAGTTAAAGATATAGGCTAGCTTATAAAATTAGGGGATACAAGCTTGGTTAGTAAGAGAGGGGGGAGTAGGTCGTCTAGTATAGAACCTAGTATCTCTATAGCCCCTCTCCTATAAGACACGGTTGGCCTATTATAAGGAGACTCTTATAGGTAACGTAAAACGGGAACTAGTAGTATATAGGGTGTTACGCCCCTATATTACTACTAGCTTCCCACAGGGTGTAGTATATAGTAGCTACTACTAGCTCTAAGGACCTTACCCCTTAACTAGGCTCTAACCTTTGGTGCACCTAGTAGGTAGGCAGGATTATACCCTAGCCAGAGAGACTACTATATAGCTTAAAAGAACAGATGCGCGTGTTAGTATATTAATAGACGGAACCGTTTGCCTCTAGGGCGGCTTGCTAGTAAAATATACTTAAGGAGCAAACAGGAGTTACTTAGGCGGAAGAGGCAGTAGCTTAGCCTTATCTATAGAAGGTATACCCAACTATATTATAAAATGCAGCTACAACGCCCCTATAGGATTACATTAATAGGCGCGAAGATAGGAGTTACAACCCCTAGAAATAGCAGCTTATGCCTATACCAGCGGAAACAATAAAGAAAGGCGTAAAACTAGAGGCTATAAAAGGCTCCTAAGCCGTGCGAAAGCGTACTAACTCTAGGAGGAAACTCTTATATAGACTACTGGGGGGTAGACTAGCACTCAGGTAATACTATTATAAGATATTTAAAAGAACTAGTAAAATTTCCTATAATTAGTGGTAGCAGCTAACTGCTTATAGATTAAAACCAAAGTACTAGAAAACTAGGGTAGAGGCCTAGATAAGTAGGCATATTAAACTCTACTATATTACTAGCTAATATATAACTACCTACCATATTTAAGGCTTTGGGGGTTAACCAGTTTAGGGCCTAAGGGTATTAGGAGTATAGGTAGACAGTAAGCTCCGGTAGAGCGCATATGTGGTATAAGCGGCCCATAAGGGCTAAGCATAGTACATTGTATTATCTAGGATCGTTAATTCTATATAGGGTCCATACTTCTAGAGGTTACGCCTACTATACACAGCAGTTATCTGGCTAACTATAACATATAAATCCAGTGTTTAGGCCATTAAAGAAACCAAAAAGGGCCCCCCTAAATCACTTCTTAAACTACTTTAAAAGGTCCAAATAGCCTGCCTTTAGAATATAACAGGCAGGTATAAGTAAACGGCCACAGCACTGCTTAAAAAGGAAGCCAATATTCCCCCCTTATAACTATATATTGAAGCCGCTGCAATGCAAAGGGCGCAAAGTAAACGCAACTTTAATGTTATAAAGTATATTAAGACACGCCTAAATAAACTATAGAGGGACCCTAGGGCGCCTTATAGGAGAACAAACTAACAACCCTAAAGCAGGGAAGAGATATTAAAGAAATAGGTAAAGAAAGCAGAAGAAGAATGGTACTGCGTTAGGGCCCAGGCCCATATAGAAGAGGAAGGGAGACGTATAAGAGGCCAGTAAAGACAACAGCAAGAAAGAGAAAGGAGCTAAAGTAGAGCATAAAAGAACGCTAGGAAACCATCTTCTGTAATATAATACTAGTTGGACTAATGCTAGAGAGGCATATAGGAGTTAAAAGTATAAAGGCTAACTTAGGCAAGAGAAACCTAAGCCGTGGCATAGTTAATGCCATAGGGGGTAAACACTTAAGAGCTCTAAGAAGGCCTAACAAAAGTAGAAAATATAATAGCAACACTCTTAAGAACAGGGATAATAGGACTAAAAGATTGGCTCTACTAGGTAGGTGTTCTAGTAGGCAGCCTAAGATGCGAATATGGCTGGCTAAGATAGACACTAAAATATATAATACTGTTATACCCCCTACGCACTAACTGAGAAGCTATGCTCTTAGTAGCTAGCATAGAGAACTATAACACACTACTCTTAATATAAAAAGGTCTTAAGGCGGTTACCTAGTGGCTTATTAGCCAAAATGTGCTAAACCAGTTTCGGGTTGCAAAGGAAATAGTAATAGAAGGCAAAGGGGCGAGCAATAGGCGCCCCCTAATAACTCTATAGTAGTAGAGCAAAGTTTGCAATACTAGCGCGTCCATAGGCTTATTACGGCAGCAGTGGTTCCCAAGGAGGTTAAAAAGTAAGGTAGTAGAGCACTATAGGTGACTCGCAGGCGCCTTATAGGCGAGTCCTAAAAGGCGGGGAGACGGATCACGGGGTTTTCTTAAAAGAGTTTTCTCCCTATATGTATATAAGGAGTAGTCCGCGTGGGCCCAATAGGGATCCAAATCGGACGTTAAGCAATGAATAATAATAATAATATGTTAATTATTAGTAAAGATAAGGCTAAGATTAAGACTTTAAAAACAAGTCTAATAAGAAGATTTAAAATAGAGGACTTAGGCCCTATAGAATACTTTATAGGGGTAAAAATAACTTAAAATAGGAAAGAAGGGACAATTACCCTATACTAGGATGTATATATTAGTAATATCCTTAAACAATATAGTATGGAGAATTATTATCTTGTTAATACGCTAATAGTAGCTAAAGCTACTAAATTTATAATACCCTTTAATGGATAGGTAATGGTTAAAGATTAGCTTCCTAATATATCTAGTAATCTAAACTAGACTAGATATCGCATATAGAGTCTTTATACTGTTACAATTCCTATTAAACCCCTCTCTATAGTATATAAAGGCTATAAATTAGATACTTTAATACCTATAAGGCATAAATCTCCTAAAAATTAAATACTAGAAGTGCGTAGGTAATCTAAAGACATTTCTTTACAGATATTATAATGCAGATTTTATAGGTAATAAGGTAATATAAAAGTCCGTCTTAGGGAATATATACTTCTTTACTAGTAGAGTTATATTATACTTATTAAAGAGATAATAGACAGTAGCATAGTCTACTACTAAGGTAGAGTATTACGCTCTAGCTAAAGCCGTGTTTAAAGTACTTTAGCTAAAGCGGATTATGGGCCAGATAATATACTTAGGTGTGGATATTAAGTTACTATATCTATACAGCGACAACTAAGGCTCCTTAAGCTTGGCTAAAAACCCAAAGTTTTATTAACGGACGAAGCATATTAATATTAAATACTACTTTATTTAAGAGCATGTTATAAAGGAAATAGTTAATTTATAATACACTGCAAGTCCGGAGATAGCAGCTAATGGTCTAACTAAGCCTCTTTCGGCCGTAAGTTATATAAAGTTTATAGAGCAGCTAAGGATAAAGGTTATTAAGATTAATTAAACCTATTTAGAGTATTAAGTTAGTTAAATATAAAGGGGTGTGTTAGTTATTATCTATAACTAACTAGTTATAGGGTAGTTATGTACACTAGTTACATAAGCTAAACGAGTATAAAATCCACCAAAATCTATCTGTAGAATAGTAGTATTAATAACAACAATCTTATCTACGCATCTTAATATACGTATTTGATTCCCTTACACCTCCGCTACACCTTATTAAATACCCGCCTCGACACTTTTTTTATACCGGTTGTAAATATAATAGAGGACCTATTATTACTAGTAGCGAGTGCCTATATAGACCTTTTAGACGTAGAAATACTAGTTATAAATATAATAGAGGACCTGCTATTACTAGTAGCAAGTACCTATAGAGACCCTCTAGTGCTAGTATAGATTACCTTTACTTAAGGGGGAGGTAATTAAAACCCTAAAACTATTAAGTATACTATAGTGGAGCTATATATACTCTTAGTGCGAGTATACCTATAAAATGCATATCGGCCGCACCTATCTCTTTACTGGCTCCCGAAAGTATACTACCATATAATAGTTGCTTTAACCTCTATAGGCTCTAACCTACTAAATATATATAAAGAAGATATTAATATCTTCTCTAATAAGCTAGCAAGTATACTACCTTAGAACTCTAAGTATAACTATATAATTAACTTAAAAGAAGGCAAGACGCCACTATAGATGCCTATCTATAACCTCTTATAGAAAGAGTTATAGATCTTACGGGAGTATTTAGAGAGTGCTCTTAAGAAGGGCTGGATTAGGCCTAGTAAGTTATCTACTAGAGTACCTATTCTCTTTATACCAAAAGTAGAAGGTATAATGCGGCTATACATTAACTATAGACGCCTAAATAAGATCACGATTAAAAACTAGTACTTCCTACCGCTAGTTAGTAAACTCTTTAATAGGCTTAGCTATGTAAAGATATTTATAATGTGTACTATAAGATTTATATTAAAAAGGGAGATAAATAGAAGACTATATTTAAGATACGCTATAGTTACTTTAAGTACCTAGTAATGCCCTTTAGTCTTACTAACGCCCCTATAACCTTTTAGAGCTATATTTAAAAAGCTCTAGGAACCCTAGTAGATACCATCTATATATTTTACCTAAATAATATTTTTATCTACTTAAATAATGGGGATAAATATGTTAGGCATATTAGGTAGGTACTATAATAGCTCCGTACTTAGGGCCTATATATTAAACTATTAAAATGCATCTTTTATACTAGAAATATTAGGTTTTTGGGCTTTATTATTATACCTAATAGTATTATAATAGATACTGCCCACATAAAAGCTATTAAGGAATGGCCTAAGCCTAAGTCCTATAGGGATATCTAGGTCTTTCTTAGCTTTGCTAACTTCTATAGGCGATTTATTTAAAACTACTTAGATACCATATACCCCCTATATATATATCTTATATAGATATATTACAACCTAACGTTAGATAGGGAGAAGAAGAAGTATAAGTATAAAAAAGGGCCTACTAAATAGTATTAACCTTAGTTCTGGCCTAATAACGCTTAGTAGGCGTTTTATAAGCTACGCGCTACGTTTATATAGGCTCCTCTACTTCGCCACTTTAACGCTAATTTACCCCTAATAGTAATTACTAACGCTTTTAATTATGCCTATGGCAGTATACTTCTGTAGCATTTTAGGTAAGAAAATTAACTCTACTAGTACCTAATTGCTTATTATAGTTAGAAGCTTACTAGCCTAAAAGTATAGTATAATACGTATAATAAGGAACTACTTACTATAGTATAATACTTTAAGACGTGGCGCCACTACCTTAAGTACGCCATATATATAACGCGCGTGCTCTATAATTATAATAATCTTAGGTACTTTATAACTATAAAGAGCTTATCTACTTACTAGGCCTAGTATACTAAGGAACTAGCTAAGTTTAGTTTTAAGATTAAATATAAGCTAGGTAAAATAAATACTACTAATATACTATTCCGGTACCTAAATTATACTAAAGGCTTTAAATATGGTAGTAAGAGGATAGTCCTTAATACTATTCCGGTACCTAAATTATACTAAAGGCTTTAAATATGGTAGTAAGAGGATAGTCCTTAATACTATACTACCTATATTATAGTAAAAGTTATAGGTTATAGGCCTTATAGGCGGCCCTAGTAATACTATACTAAACTAGTAAGTAGTGTATATATAGTATATAAGCAACCCTTGCGAATATAGCGCTGGCGGACTAGGATGTCCTACTATTCTCTTTAAGACCTCCTTAACCGGCCTAATAGCGTTTAACCTTAGGGAAGATCCCTTAGTCTAGGTAATAGTCCCCTATAATAACCTAGTAAGTTACCTATATATTATATATTATCTTGCTAGCACTAGCTTTATATAGAGTCTTGTGCTATAGTAAGAGGTAATAGTAGCTGCCTTAGCCAAAACGGCGTTTATAAAATACCCCCCTAAGTTACTAGTCAATTTTATTTATAGAGTATAAAAAAGGGACGCCTTTATACACTCTATATATAATTAGTTAACCTAGGGATAAGTTCCCGCTAGTAATAAGGACTATATCCTTAATAATTAAGGACTCCTAAGGCAAAATAACAAGGTTTAAGTGCTAAATTATATACTACTATAATAGGAGATCCTTAAGCGGAATTATAACGATCCTATAGGTGGCTACTATAGATTTAACTATATCTACAAGGTAATCGCGTAGAAGTATACTTAGAACGGCCTTACTAAAGATCTCCGCGAATGCCTAGATAACTATAATACCTACTAGCGCTATAGATCGCGCCGCTATAAACCCTATAGTAAGCTACAGCCTTTTTAGGTCCCCACTTAAGCCTAGTAATTTTATTTACTTAACTTTATTATAGATCTCCCTAAGTCTAAGACTCCTAATAACGTAGACTATAACTCTGTCTTTGTCCTTATAGACCATTTTATAAAGCTAGTGCGCTATTATCCAGTATATAAGATAATTAACATTACACAACTTGCAAAACTCTTATTTAGAGTCTTTACGCAAATAGGGCCTTTAGATAATATTATCTCTAATAGGGGTAGCGTGTTTATAAGCGAGTACTAAAGCACTATATACTACTATCTACGCGTTTAGCGTAAGCTTAATACTATATTTTACCTATAAATAGATAGTTAAACGAAACGCTAGAATTAGAAGCTTAAGGTATACCTATATATATTTATAAACTAAGAACAGTCTAATTAGGCCTCCCTACTGAATAAAGCAGCCTTTGCCTATAACTTTAAGGTCCACGCTATAACAAAGTGTTTACCTATTAAGCTCGCCTATAGCTAGCTGCTAAACGTCCTAGATAAAGTTCTAGATAGCGTCTAAGACGTCTAGTAAGGTAGGGAGGGGTTTAAGTTAATAAATATTAAACTTGCAGAGATATATCTATAACGTCTACGCCTTATATATAAGGCAGCGGCGGCGTTAATAATGCACGCCTAATAGCTTTAGGTAAAATACTACAATTGTTATTATCTGGCTAAGTATTTCGCCGTTAGTTAACAAGCCCTACTCTTTTCTAAAAATATTCGTATAAAACGTCCCTATAAGAAGCTTAATAGCAAGTTTATAAGACTATTTTAGATTTTAAAGCGTGTAGGGCAGTAAGTATATAAGCTAGAACTTCTACCTATTATAGCACGGCTCTGCCTAGTCTTTTATGTCTCCTTATTAAAGCCTTATAAGTTACGCCCTAGGTTTTAACCCCTAGCAGTAAAAGAGCTTAAGACAGGTAGCTAGGAAGTAAAAGCAATTATTACCTACTAGGATTATGCTAGATAACTATAGTAGCTTATTAAGTGGCTAGGATGGCCAAATAAGTATAATAAATAGAAATATAAGGTAGAACTTAAAAATTATTAATAACTGCTAGATAAGTACTATAAGCGGAATACCCTAGTCTTATAGCTAAAGCGCAGGTGAAAAGTAAGCGCTGCTGCTAAAATATAACCTATATTAAAGCGGAGCAGAGGACGTCCTAAGGGATTAAAGAATAAGTAATGCTTGCGGTAAGAACTGTGGTATATATATAGGGTAAAGTATAATTTATTAATATTCTATATAAGCCACACTCTAACGCAACCTGGCTATACTAGTAACCTATAGGCGACTTATAGGCGAAGCTATAGCGTACGCCAACAATAAAGCTTAATTTAGAAAGTACCCTTTCTAGACCTAGTCCGTTACTTTATATTAGCTTAACAGATTGCTATATTGGAGAACAGGTCCACTTAACTAGGGTTTAAAACCTATTAGTAACCCGCTGCTATACCAACAACTTACTATTCCACGTATATACTATATAGATAATATATAAGGCTAAAGCATATATTAGTGGCGGATTTAATAGGTATATAGCCTTACTGTCTATAAATATAGCTATATATAAGTAACCTATAACCTACTCGCAAAGTATATACGGCGCTACGTCAGTATATTATAAGGCTAAAATACGGGGTTAGTGGTAGATTTAATGGGTATACTGCCTTACTACCTATAAATCTAGCTATATGTAAATAACCTATAACCTACTTACGAGGTACTAGTGACCTACTAATATAAGTAAACTTTTAGAATATTTCTAATAGTCTATTAAATTTGGGCGAGCCCTAAATAAACTAATTAGGATTTTCTATCCCGGGGATAAAAAATTGCTATTAGCTTGGTTAAATATAGGGGGTCCTAGTAAGGCAAATCTAACTAATTAGATAACTTTAACTAATAGTTGAAGTTCCTTAACATCTTTACGCCGCGTATATATATTACCTATCTCTCTATACGCAAAATTAAAACGCTCTTTCCCCTCTAATTTTTTTCCTTACTAAGGTTTTTATGGGGTTTTATTAAGGCTTAAGTATATAAAGGATTGGGGACAATCCCCTTTAAAGGGGGGCATTGTTAGGTAAAACCTAAATAGATAGTTATATAGCTGTAAGATATAGGGGACCCTAGGGCGACTTAGGGGTAACTCGCCTATAAGGTACATGCGCTATACATGCCTAGGGAAAACCCTTCCTTACCTCGTATATAGACTCCTCCTTTTCTCTTAAGGATTTGTCTGTCTATATAATATACCCTATTGTTTTATTATTAAGCTCCCTATCTATATTCTTACCTTATATACCGTTAAATTATAGGTAGTGGAGTTTTAGCAGTAATATAAGTAGTTTTTTAATTTATTTTATTTTTATAACTAGGCCTAATACAAGATTAATATTGCATATATTTTAGTAAGCTTTGATAAAGAAGGCGCTTAGTATTATGCTTATTTAGGCCAATCTTTTAACTGCCTATAATAATAAGGTTTTATGCCAATTATATATAGAAACGGCGGTAGGTTTAAAAGGGCCTCTTTAATGTTTAAAAGATCTTCTTACTAATAATATAGGCGTCAATTATAGCTATATTAAGTGCCTGGAAGAATAAAGATAGCTAGGTACGTATAGTAGCTTTAAAACTAATTATAAATATTAATACCGCCTATTTAGTTATGGTAGTCAATAGAGAGCCTAGAAAGCATTAACTTCTTAATTAAATTATTGCCCTAAATATTAGCTACTAGCTTCTTAAGGAAGGAATTATATACCCGCAGCCAACGCCGATTAACTTTATTAACATTCTTATTGCTATATAAGTAAGCTATCGTTAAAACTTATACCAAATTCTTATCCTACTATATAATAGAAAGCACCAAATTAACTACGCTAATAACTACTTCTATAATAAAGTTAAACAGTAGGCTTTCCATCCTTTTATTAGCCCTTTAAGTTTAATTAAGCTATACCAGCTATAGTAATTGTAAGCTTTATAGCGTGGGAGAATTAAATAAACGACTTAATTGTAAATCTATGGAAATTAAGTGGAATATATATATAAATATAGAGTCCTAACCGTAGGGTTTATAGCTTAATTTTAACTATATCTAAGATATATAAGGGTAGTACTAACACTGTTTTGGAGCCTTCTAGGCTGTAGTCTTATGCCTCGGCATAGTACCGGTAGTTGGTTATATACCCCCCTAGATTTAATGGTGTAGTTAAAGCTGTTGAAATAAATAAAGGTAAAAACTATACCAAAAATAGGAAATTTAGATGCAATTTTAAAGTGGCAAAGGGTAGGGTAATAGTACTAATTATATGCGCTTAGCGTTAAATTTGTTTTAATCCTTCTAATAGGGTAAGGTTGGCGAAAAATTTAGCCGAGATTTCGTTAGCACGTGGAGCTATATTAGTAGCTCTATTAGATAGTTCTAGTAAACTACTTAATTAAATTGGAATTGCTTTAATTATATCCAAGATATCGTCTTGAAGTCCATATAGTAAGGTATTTAATTCTGGTAAATCTGGAGATACCATACTGTTAAAAGTTGGTAACTGTTTAATGTCCTTTATAGAAAGCTCTGCTAAATCGTTTAATTTAGGTATAGTAATTTAATCTATATTCGAGGCAGTTGTTTAATCTATAGTTAAGGTAGATCTTTTAATCTGGTTAAACAACAGTGTCGTCGTTTAATATAGTAAGGCTTTAGATATATCCGTTAATAGTATTACATATAGTGCTTCTAATGAGGCTTTAGATAAAGCTATTATATTTAGTTAAGTCTCTTATTGTCACGGAGTAGGCACGAGCTGGAATACAATGTACTAAACGGGGTAGTAATTGAAGAAGGCTACGTACGCGTAACTATGCGTGTTTGATATAAAGACATCTAGATGACGAAGAAGAATCTTTGTGTGCTAGGTACGAGGTATAAATAGGGGTAGTAGGGGTACGTGCGTGGGTGTTACGGGACGAACGTAAGCACGGGTCAAGAACGTCAAAACGCGCAGGGACGTGAGAACGGGTGAGTCCCGTAATAGTACCCCCCTCCTTACTTCCGAGCCCCTACAAGGCGTGCTATATATATAGAAAAAAAAAACCCCCAATTAAGGGGAAAAAAAATTTGTTAGCCTTCTCCGCCCTTCTATATCCTCCGCTGCGCAGGCTCCGCTAGTTTAGTCCTCCTTACTTTTAGGGGTTGTTCGGTTGCACCTCCGTTACGAATATGGAGGCTCCATATTGTAACGGAACCGGAGCTCAAATATGAATATGAGGGTGTCGTTTATCTCATAAATTAGACCCCCGGGGAGAAATTGCGCCACGGCGTAACGCTAAGGGTTAGCATCACTCCTAAGCCAATTAGATCACTGAACCCTAGTCCTGTAGATTCCTGTAAACTCCTAGACCAATTAGATCGTACTAGGAGGAATTTCTCCCTAAGGGTCTAAGAGCTTATAGGCGCCCTTTATATAAGAACTCATTGTTTTTTATTAGGCAACAACTCTTCTATTACAACGCAATATCTCGACCCTTTTATAACGTCTAATTATTATAAAAATACTACAAGGTAGGAGCTTATTAGATTCTCTATCTATTACATTAAATAACGATATTATATAGGGTGTTAGATATGGGCAGTTAGTTACGTTTTCTAGTTAGTCGCGTTTTCTTGTTAGTTGCATTTTTTCGTCAGTCGCATTTTTTATCGTAATCTTGCCTTACTGCTATATCTTATATACTTCTCTACGTCTAATTATCTCAAAAATACTACGAGCTAAAAGCTCTTTATCTTCTCTATCGTCTCTATGTTATAGTAATATTATAGCTCTATTCTGTAAGAAGATAGTTATAGGTAGTCGGTCTAGTTTCGAAATTATATTGTAATTTTGCCTCACTACTATGCCTTATATACTTCTCTACGTCTAATTATCTCTAAAATACTATAAGGTAAAAGCTCTTTATCTTCTCTATCGCCTCTACGTTATAGCGATATCGTAGTTTTAGTATACAAGAAGTTAGATATAGGTAGTTAGTTAAGTTTCTATAAACATTTAAATCTAAATCTAACTTACGTTTTACGACGATGTATCTCGCCCCTTAATACTCTAGATATAGGCCTATAGTATATATTTATAAATAAATAATTACCTAAAGAATCTATTATATTAAGTATATATATTATAAATATTATGGTTGGGACACGGCTTATAGAAATATACAAAATTTAATTTTTAAAATATTCAATTTTTACTAAAGCGACGCCTATAAGCTCTTAGATACTCCGCAGAAGATTTTTACTGGTGGCAGGGGTGCGCAGGGGGCTGATATTAGTGCGCTATTTTGATTGGTCCAGGAGTTGACAGGAGTTAGTCTATGCGCCATCCCGTGTCACCGGAATAAATCTTTTGCGGAGCGTCTGATTCATGAGATAAGGTGTCGTTCGGTAAATCTGGCGACTTTTGAATATGGAGCTCCTCCATATCGGTAAGCGCGTCAAATTTGCAAGCTATACTGTATACAGTAGTTGAAATGGAGTTCTTGGCACCGTTTCAATATGTAACTTCAAGCTCCTATTCCATATTCCATTTTAATATGGAGCTCTCACATACGCGCCAAAGTGACGATATGGCGACTTCACACACCCCGATCGCGATACTACTGTCGCATTTGTAAGCCTTATATAATAATAATAATATCTTAACCTTCGTAATCGCAATAAGCTTATTTTCAGGGCGTCGCGGGCGTCGCGGGCGTCACTCTACTACGGCTCG
>Ga0307507_10000482_pt1 | contig 83990 bp, 80 predicted proteins | sample 7_EM_MG_FD_207223 | JGI IMG/M metagenome (GOLD analysis project Ga0307507, IMG submission 207223) | Populus trichocarpa ectomycorrhiza microbial communities from riparian zone in the Pacific Northwest, United States - 7_EM | ecosystem: Host-associated > Plants > Roots > Unclassified | place...
TCCGGCCGCGTGCGTGACGGTTCCGCTGACGAGCCGACAAATCCCAAACAGGACAGTCGAGAACGTCAGTCAGTTGGCGAGTCAGACTCATCAGCAGAACCACCACTCACATCATCACTGTCAGTTGATGTCGAACTCGTTCCCTTCGGGGTCCTTCATTCCGACCGCGTAGTGGTCGAGTCCTTCCTGGTACATGACGACGGTGATGGTGGCGCCCAGGCCGACCAGGCGGTCGGCTTCGGCGTCCACTCGCTTCTTGCGCGTCTCGATCGGGTCCGTCCGCTTGCCGCTGGCGTGGACATCGATGTGCAGCCGGTTCTTCACGGCCTTCGCGTCCGTGACCACCTGGAACCAGATGGCCGGCCCACCGCCCTGCGGGTCGCTGATCCGGTCCGCGCCGCCGGTCAGCTCTTCTTCCGGCAGCCCCAGGTCGCGGTAGTAGTCGTCCCAGGTGGCGAAACCGGCCGGGGGCGGCGCGAGTTCATAGCCCAGTGCGGCAGCCCAGAAATGGGCCTGGCGGTCGGGATCGGCGCAGTCGATCACCAGCTGATAGCGGACGGACATCGGGATTCCTCTCGCAGCCGCGCAACCTTGTCTGCCATCGTGCCAGTCACGAGTGACACCACCGCTGGTGCGTCGAACAGTCGGCACATCCAGCAGGAGGAGCGCAGACTGCGCCGGAGTCGTCACCGGCGGAGCCGGGTAGCGCGGAGCGCGTTCCCGGCCGCAGGATCGAGCTTGTCCGCGTGGAATGGACAAGTTGAACGTCGGGGCGTGTCATGGCTGTGGTCGATCGAGTCGGCCCTGTGGACCCTATGTACCGACCCTACGGGTGTACGGCGAGGCGTAGGGCGGTGAGGCGCTCCCGTCCTCCGTCGAAGGCGGTGGTGACCCAGAGGCCCTGCTCGGTGATGGCGACCGTGTGCTCGAAGTGCGCCGCGGTCGAGCCGTCCTTGGTCACCACGGTCCAGCCGTCGTCCAGCTCCGCGGTCTGCTTGTGGCCCAGGGTCAGCATCGGCTCGATCGCCAGCGCCATGCCGACCAGCATCCTGGGACCCCGGTCGATGGTGCGGTGGTTGAAGATCATCGGGTCCATGTGCATCTGCGAGCCGATGCCGTGGCCGCCGTAGCCCTCGACAATGCCGTACAGACCCTGCTTGCGCACGTAGCCCTGGATCGCGCGGCCGATGTTGTTGAGGCGCTCACCGGGCCGGATCGCGCCGATGCCGTGCCACATCGACTCCTCGGTGACCCGCATCAGCTCGGTCAGCGCCGGGTCCACCTCGCCGCAGGGCACGGTGATCGCCGAGTCGCCGTGCCAGCCCTCGTAGATGGCCCCGCAGTCGATGGAGACGACATCGCCGTCGCGCACCACCTGCTCGCCCGGGATGCCGTGCACGATCTCGTTGTTGACCGAGGCGCAGATCACTCCGGGGAAGGCCGGCGCGCCGTGCCCGCCGCCGTAGCCCTTGAACGAGGGGACCGCGCCCTGCGACCGGATCGAGTCCTCGGCGAGCGCGTCCAGCCGGGCGGTGGTGACCCCGTCCTTGACCTCGCCGCGCAGCAGCTCCAGCGTGCGCGCCACGACCAGGCCGGCCTCGCGCATCAGCGCGAACTGCTCCTCGTTCTTCAGTTCAACCATGGTGACCATTCTCCCGCAGCCGCGGCCCGGCCGCGAAGATCAGCGGTCGGCCAGCGCGTTCAGCGCGCGCTCGGTGACCTCGTCCAGCGTGCCCATGGCGTCGATCGTGGACAGCAGGCCGCGCTCCGCGTAGAAGCCGACGATCGGCGCGGTCTCCCGCTCGTAGACGGCCAGCCGCTCGCGGACCGTCTCCTCCTCGTCGTCGTCGCGCTGGTACAGCTCGCCGCCGCAGAGGTCGCAGACCCCTGGCACCGACGGCGGGTTGAAGTCCGCGTGGAAGATGTGCGTGCTGTCGTTGCGGCACAGCCGCCGCCCGGCGATCCGCTTGACCACCTCGTCGTAGTCCACGACGAGCTCGAGCACCACGTCGAGCTTGGTGCCGAGGCCGGACAGGATCGAGTCGAGCTCCTCGGCCTGCGGCACGTTGCGCGGGAACCCGTCGAGCAGGAAGCCGCCGGCCACGTCGGGCTGGGCCAGCCGGTCGCGCACCATGCCGATGGTGATCGAGTCCGGGACCAGCAGCCCCTTGTCCATGTACTCCCGGGCCTCGAGCCCCAGCGGCGTGCCTGCCCCGACGTTGGCGCGGAAGATGTCCCCGGTCGAGATCGCCGGGATGGACAGCCGCCCGGCGATGATCTTGGCCTGGGTCCCCTTGCCCGCGCCGGGCGGGCCGACAAGCACGATACGCATTTAGCGAAGGAACCCTTCGTAGTTGTGCTGCTGCAGCTGGCTCTCGATCTGCTTGACCGTCTCCAGGCCGACGCCCACGATGATCAGGATCGAGGTACCGCCGAAGGGGAACTTGCTGCCCGTGTGGAACTCGGCCAGGGCGATCATCGGGATGATCGCGATCAGTCCGAGGTACAGGGCTCCCGGCCAGGTGATTCTGGTCAGGATGTAGTTCAGGTACTCGGCGGTCGGCTTGCCCGCGCGGATGCCCGGGATGAAGCCGCCGTACTTCTTCATATTGTCCGCAACCTCGTCGGGGTTAAACGTGATCGCGACATAGAAGAAGGCGAAGAAGAGAATCAGCAGGAAGTAGAGCGCCGAGTAGTACATCGAGTAGCCGTTGTTGGTCAGGCCGAGCTCGTTGCGGACCCAGGTCGACCAGTGGTGCGTGCCCTGCGGGTCGGCGAACTGGGCGACCAGCACCGGCAGCTGCAGCAGCGAGGACGCGAAGATGACCGGGATGACGCCGGACTGGTTCACCTTGATCGGGATGTAGGTCGAGGAGCCGCCGTACATCCGCCGGCCGACCTGCTTCTTGGCGTACTGCACCGGGATGCGCCGCTGGCCCTGCTCGATGAAGACCACGAAGCCGACCATGATCATGCCCACCGCGATGACGCCGAGGAAGACCACCCAGCCGCCGCCGAGCTTCGAGGTCTCCTTGATGGCCCACAGCGAGGACGGGAAGCCGGAGGCGATCGAGGTGAAGATCAGCAGCGACATGCCGTTGCCGACGCCCCGGTCGGTGATCAGCTCGCCCAGCCACATGATGATCGAGGTGCCGGCCACCATCACGCCGACCATGATGATCATGGCCTTGGTGTCGACGTTGGGGTACACGATCTGGTTGGTGCAGCCGGAGATCAGGTAGCTCGGCTGGTACTTGGCGGTGGCGATCAGTCCGGTGGACTGCAGGATCGCCAGGCCCACGGTCAGATACCGGGTGTACTGGGTGATCTTCGCCTGGCCGGCCTGCCCCTCCTTCTTGAGGGTGTCCAGCCGGGGGATCACCACGGTCAGCAGCTGCAGGATGATCGAAGCCGTGATGTACGGCATGATCCCGAGCGCGAAGACCGAAAGTTGCAGCAGCGCGCCCCCGGAGAACAGGTTGATCAAGCCGAGTCCGCTGCTCGAGCCCGCACCCGACACACAGGCCCGGATCGCGGCGGCGTCCACCCCGGGGGCCGGGATGTGCGATCCGAGCCGGAAGAGGGCCATGATCCCGAGCGTGAACAGCAGCTTCTTGCGCAGGTCCGGAGTCCGGAAAGCCCGGGCAAAGGCAGTGAGCACTGTTCCTCCTGCGCTACCCCATCGGACCGTGCGGCGTCCGGTGGTTGCTGATGACGATTTCGTCCTTACGGGGGCAAGCCTGATCAGCCGGGCATCGCCTCGGCTCGCGCCATCTTACGCATACGTGAGACGGCAAGGCGATACTCAGACCGCATTCACGCACTGCGTTAAGTGACTCTGAGGGTGCTGAGACTGTGAAGGCCCGCTTCCCAGTCGGAGGCGGGCCTTCAGCAGTTTCGGCTACAGCTCCTCGGCGGAGCCGCCGGCCGCGGCGATCTTGTCCTTGGCGGAGGCCGAGTAGGCGTCCACCTTGACGTTGATCGCGACCGAGATGTCCCCGGTGCCGAGCACCTTGACCAACTCGTTCTTGCGGACCGCGCCCTTGGCCACGAGGTCGGCCTTGGTGACCTCGCCGCCCTGCGGGTAGAGCTCCGCCAGCTTGGCCAGGTTCACCACCTGGTACTCGACGCGGAAGCGGTTCTTGAACCCCTTCAGCTTCGGCAGCCGCATGTGCAGCGGCATCTGGCCGCCCTCGAAGCGGGCCGGCACCTGGTAGCGGGCCTTCGTGCCCTTGGTGCCGCGACCCGCCGTCTTGCCCTTGGAGCCCTCACCGCGGCCGACGCGAGTCTTGGCGGTCTTGGCGCCGGCAGCCGGCTTCAGGTGGTGGACCTTGAGGACGTGCTGCTTCGGCGCGCTCTTGGACTCGGTTTCCTCGGACATCAGTCGACCTCCTCAACGATCACGAGGTGGCGGACGGTGTGGACCATGCCGCGGATCTCCGGACGGTCTTCCTTCACGACCGTGTCGTTGATCCGCTTGAGGCCGAGCGACCGCAGCGTCTCGCGGTGGTTCTGCTTCGTGCCGATCTTCGACCGGACCTGGGTCACCTTCAGCTGCGCCATGTCAGGACCCCACTCCCGCGCGGGCGCGCAGAAGGGCGGCCGGGGCCACGTCCTCCAGCGGCAGGCCGCGCCGGGCGGCGATCTCCTCGGGCCGGACCAGGCCCTTGAGAGCGGCCACCGTGGCGTGCACCACGTTGATCGCGTTGTCCGAGCCGAGCGACTTGGACAGCACGTCGTGGACGCCCGCGCACTCGAGCACCGCGCGCACCGCGCCGCCGGCGATGACGCCGGTACCGGGCGAGGCCGGCTTGAGGAGCACGACACCGGCCGCGTCCTCTCCGGTGATCGGGTGCGGGATGGTGCCCTGGATCCGCGGCACCTTGAAGAAGTGCTTCTTGGCCTCCTCGACGCCCTTGGCGATCGCCGCGGGCACCTCCTTGGCCTTGCCGTAGCCGACGCCGACCGTGCCGTCGCCGTCGCCGACGACCACCAGGGCGGTGAAGGAGAACCTGCGTCCACCCTTCACGACCTTGGCCACGCGGTTGATGGCTACGACCCGCTCCACGTAAGCGGTCTTCTCGGCGGCCGGTGCGGCGTCCTGGTTGCGGCGGTCGCGACGGTCCCGACGCTCACCGCCCTCACCGCCGCCCCGGTTGCCGCCGGCGCCGCCGCCGCGACGCTGCTGGGGAGGCATCAGGAATCCCTCATCTCACTGCTCTCGACTGTGTTCGTCTGGAATGCGGGGCTCATCAGAAGTCCAGCCCCGCTTCGCGCGCGCCCTCGGCCACCGCGGCCACCCGGCCGTGGTACTTGTTGCCGGCCCGGTCGAAGACGACCGTGCTGATGCCGGCGGCCTTGGCCCGCTCCGCGACGAGCTTGCCGACCTCGCGGGACAGGTCAGTCTTCTTGCCCTCCGCGGTACGCAGCGCCGACTCCAGCGTGGAGGCGGAGGCCAGCGTGTGGCCGAGCTTGTCGTTGACGACCTGCGCCACGATGTGGCGGTTGGACCGGGTGACGACCAGACGCGGACGGTCCGCGGTGCCGTTGACCCGCTTGCGCACGCGGATGTGCCGACGCTTGCGCGCAACGGCCTTCTTCGCGTCGCCCTTGGCGATCTTGACGCCGTATGCCATGGCTACTTACCAGCCTTTCCGACCTTGCGGCGGATGACTTCGCCCTGGTACCGCACGCCCTTGGCCTTGTACGGGTCGGGCTTGCGCAGCTTGCGGATCTTCGCCGCGACCTCGCCGACCTGCTGCTTGTCGATGCCCTCGACCACGAAGCGGGTCGGGGCCTCGACCCGGAAGGAGATGCCCTCCGGTGCGGTGATGGTGATGGGGTGTGAGTAGCCGAGGGCGAACTCGAGGTCCGAGCCCTTGGCCTGCACCCGGTAGCCGACCCCGGAGATCTCCAGGGTCTTGGCGTAGCCCGAGGTCACTCCGACGATCATGTTGTTGACCAGAGTCCGGGTCAGGCCGTGGCGCTCCTTGGCGGCGCGCTCGTCGTTCGGACGCGTCACCTGCAGGGTGCCGTCCTCGGCCTTCTCGATCTCGATCGGGGTGACGATGGTGTGGCTCAGGACGCCCTTGGGGCCCTTCACCGTCACGTCGCGCCCGCTGATGCTGACCTCAACGCCGGCCGGGACCGGGATGGGCAGCCGTCCAATGCGTGACATAGCTGTGTACTCCCTTCCGGACTTACCAGACGTAGGCGATGACTTCTCCGCCTACGCCCTTCTTGTTGGCCTGACGGTCGGTCAGCAGACCGGACGACGAGGAGATGATGGCCACGCCGAGTCCGCCGAGCACCTTCGGCAGGCTGGTGGACTTCGCGTAGACGCGCAGACCCGGCTTGGAGATGCGCTTGATGCCGGCGATCGACCGCTCGCGGTTCGGGCCGTACTTCAGCGTGACGATCAGGTTCTTGCCGACCTCGAGCTCCTCGGCCTTGTAGGAGGCGATGTAGCCCTCCTGCTGCAGGATCTCGGCGATCCTGGCCTTGAGCTTCGAGTACGGCATCTGTACCTCATCGTGGTACGCCGCGTTGCCGTTGCGCAGACGGGTCAGCATGTCTGCGATCGGGTCGGTCATGGTCATAGGTGGGGCCTTGGGCCTTCCCACCGCGGTTTCCGGCCCGCGCGCATCGCAGGGCCCGCGATCCCCGCCGGAGAAAACACGGAGACCAGGTGCCTTGGATTCGCCGAGGGGACCTACGGCGTCGTAGTGACATTGCAAGGCGCCTGGTCAGGGAGACCAGCGGTCGGCCTTTCCGCGGGCCGCCGCGCTCCGAAGAGCACAGCCGGGGCCGGGAGTACCGACGGACTCGCTTTCGCTAGAGCGCCCGTCGTGCAGAGGCGCCGGGGGCGGTGTCCTGAGAACACCGTCCAACCGGCGCCGCACGCACATCTTCGTCCATGGTAGCCGGTCGGAGGCGGTGCTCCCGACCAGTCGCCCGGACGTACTGCCGTCCTGCGGCCGTTCTACCAGCTGGACTTGGTCACGCCGGGCAGCTCGCCCGCGTGCGCCATCTCGCGCAGGCAGATCCGGCACAGGCCGAACTTGCGGTACACCGAGTGCGGACGGCCGCACTTCTGGCACCGGGTGTAGCCGCGCACCTTGAACTTCGGCTTGGCCGCGGCCTTGTTGACCAGAGCGGTCTTCGCCATGATCACGCCTCCTTGAAGGGAAAGCCGAGCAGCTTGAGCAGCGCGCGGCCCTCGTCGTCGTTCTTGGCGGTGGTCACCACGGTGATGTCCATGCCGCGGACCCGGTCGATCCGGTCCTGGTCGATCTCGTAGAACATCGACTGCTCGCTGACACCGAAGGTGTAGTTGCCGTTGCCGTCGAACTGCTTCGGCGACAGGCCGCGGAAGTCGCGGATACGCGGCAGCGCGATCGAGACCAGCCGGTCCAGGAACTCCCACATCCGGTCGCCGCGCAGCGTGACGTGCGTGCCGATCGGCTGGCCCTCGCGCAGCTTGAACTGCGCGATGGACTTGCGGGCCTTGGTCACGGCCGGCTTCTGGCCGGTGATGGTGGCCAGGTCGCGGATCGCGCCGTCGATGAGCTTGGAGTCACGGGCGGCGTCGCCGACGCCCATGTTCACGACCACCTTGGTGACGCCCGGGACCTGCATGATGTTCTCGTAGCCGAACTGCTCGCGCAGCTTGGCGATGATCTCGGCCCGGTAGCGCTCCTTGAGGCGGGGCGCCAGCTTCTCGGCCGTCTCGTCGACTACAGTCATCAGATTTCCTCACCGGTCTTCTTCGCGAACCTCACGGAACGCGTGACCGTCTTCGTCGTGCCGTCGGGCAGGCGGCGCTCCTGCTCCTCGCGCCGGTAGCCGACCCGGGTGACGACCTTCTTGCCCTCGACCTCGACCACCAGCATGACGTTGCTGACGTGGATCGGCGCCTCGACGGTGACGATGCCGCCGGTCTTGGAGCCCCGGGAGGTCTGGCCGACCTTCTGGTGCTTCTTGACCCGGTTCACGCCCTCGACGATGACCTTCTGCCGGTCCGGGAAGGACTGCACGACCTTGCCCTGCAGGCCCTTGTCGTTGCCCGCGATGACCTGGACCAGGTCGCCCTTCTTGATGTTCATCTTGTGCGTCATGGCTACAGCACCTCCGGGGCGAGCGAGATGATGCGCATGTACTTCTTGTCGCGCAGCTCGCGTCCGACCGGGCCGAAGATGCGGGTACCGCGCGGGTCCCCGCCGTCCTTGATCAGCACGGCGGCGTTCTCGTCGAAGCGGATGTACGAGCCGTCGGGCCGGCGGCGCTCCTTGACGGTGCGCACGACGACCGCCTTGACGACGTCGCCCTTCTTGACGCCCGCGCCGGGCAGCGCGTCCTTGACCGTGGCGACGATGACGTCGCCGATCCCGGCGTAACGGCGGCTGGATCCACCGAGAACCCTGATGCAGAGGATTTCCTTAGCACCGGTGTTGTCGGCGACCCGCAGCCGCGATTCCTGCTGAATCACGTTCTACTCCTGACAGTGTTTGTGATGGCTATTGCGGTCGCCCGGCCCTGGTGCGGCTGTAGATTCGTGCGGCGGGAGAGAAGCTTCGCTCCACCGCCGCCCGAATCTGCGCCGCCGGCCGGTCGCCCGCAAGCGCCGAACACAGTCTCTTCGCAGAGATGTGCGGGTGGCTTACTTCGCCTTCTCGAGGATCTCGACCACGCGCCAGCGCTTGGTCGCGGACAGCGGACGGGTCTCCATCAGCAGGACCCGGTCGCCGATACCACAGGCGTTCTGCTCGTCGTGCGCCTTCAGCTTGCTGGTACGGCGCATGACCTTGCCGTACATGGCGTGCTTGACGCGGTCCTCGACCGCCACCACGACGGTCTTGTCCATCTTGTCGCTCACCACGAGGCCCTCGCGGACCTTGCGGTTCGCACGCTCGGTGCTCTCCACGTTGGTTACCTCGTTACTCATTCGGTACCGTCCGTGATACCGAGCTCCCGCTCGCGCTGGATGGTGTAGATCCGCGCGATGTCGGACTTCACGGCCTTCATCCGGCCGTGGTTCTCCAGCTGGCCGGTGGCCTGCTGGAAACGGAGGTTGAACAGCTCCTCCTTGGCCTCGCGCAGCTTGCCCGCGAGGGCCTCGTCCGTCAGCTCGCGCAGCTCGTACGTCCTCGTCCCGATCGCCATCAGACCTCGCCTGCCTCGCGCCGGATGATCCGGCACTTCAACGGAAGCTTGTGGGTGGCGCGAAGCAGCGCCTCACGAGCGACCTTCTCGTTCGGGAACGACAGCTCGAACAGCACGCGGCCGGGCTTGACGTTGGCGACCCACCACTCCGGCGAACCCTTGCCGGAACCCATCCGGGTCTCGGCGGGCTTCTTGGTCAGCGGGCGGTCCGGGTAGATGTTGATCCAGACCTTGCCGCCACGGCGGATGTGCCGGTTGATCGCGATACGCGCGGACTCGATCTGGCGGTTCGTCACGTACGCCGGCGTCAGAGCCTGGATGCCGTACTCGCCGAACGCCAGCTCGTTGCCGCCCTTGGACGCGCCCGAGCGGGACGGGTGGTGCTGCTTGCGGTGCTTGACCCTGCGCGGGATCAGCATGGGTCAGCCCTCCTTCGGAGCTTCAGTTACCGCCGCTGGAGCCTCGGCCGCCGTGCTGGGGGCCGCGGTCTCCGCGGTGACAGGAGCGTCGGTCGCCGGACGGCGGTCGCCGCCGCGGGCCGGACGGTCGCCGCGTGCGCCACCGCCGCCGCCACCACCGCCGCCACTCGGACGCCCGCCGCGCGGACGGTCGCCGCCGCGCCGGTCGTCGCGTCCACCGGACGGACGGCCCTGGCGCTGCGCCGCCGCGTCGGCCTCGCGGGCCGCGCGCAGGTTGGCGACGTCGCCCTTGTAGATCCACACCTTCACGCCGATGCGGCCGAACGTCGTGCGGGCCTCGTAGAAGCCGTAGTCGATGTTCGCGCGCAGCGTGTGCAGCGGGACGCGGCCCTCGCGGTACTGCTCGGACCGGCTCATCTCCGCGCCGCCGAGGCGGCCGGAGACCTGCACCTTGATGCCCTTGGCGCCGGCCTTCATGGTCGACTGGATCGCCTTGCGCATGGCGCGACGGAACGCGACCCGGCTGGAGAGCTGCTCGGCGACGCCCTGGGCGACCAGCTGCGCGTCGATCTCGGGGTTCTTCACCTCGAGGATGTTCAGCTGCACCTGCTTGCCGGTGAGCTTCTCCAGCTCGCCGCGGATCCGCTCGGCCTCCGCGCCGCGGCGGCCGATGACGATGCCCGGACGCGCGGTGTGGATGTCCACCCGCACGCGGTCACGGGTGCGCTCGATCTCCACCTTCGAGATCCCGGCGCGCTCCATGCCGGTGGTCATCAGCTTGCGGATCGCGACGTCTTCCTTGACGTACGCCTTGTACAGCTTGTCCGCGTACCAGCGCGACTTGAAGTCGGTGGTGATGCCGAGGCGGAACCCGTGCGGGTTAACCTTCTGGCCCATTACCGGGTCCTGCCCTTCTTCTCACCGACGACCGCCGGAACGAACTCCTCGACCACGATCGTGATGTGGCTGCTGCGCTTGCGGATCCGGTACGCGCGGCCCTGCGCACGCGGCTGGAAGCGCTTGAGCGTCGGCCCCTCGTCCACGTAGGCCTCGGCGATGTAGAGGTCCCCGAACAGGTTCTTGTTGTGCCGGGCGTTGGCGGCCGCCGAGGCGACGCACTTGTACACCGGCTCCGCGGCGGCCCAGGGCGCGAACTTCAGGTAGTCCAGCGCCTTGTCCACCGGCAGCCCGCGCACCTCGTTGACCACGCGGCGGACCTTCATGGGGGTCATGGAGACGTGCTTGGCCTGGGCCAGCGCCTGGTTCTCCGGAAGGTCCTTGGCCTTGTTCTCAGCCACGGCGCGACCTCCTGTCGTCCTTCACGTGCCCCTTGAAGGTGCGCGTCGGGGCGAACTCGCCGAGCTTGTGGCCGACCATCGCCTCGGTGACGAACACCGGGACGTGCTTGCGGCCGTCGTGCACGGCGATGGTGTGGCCCAGCATGTCCGGCACGATCATGGAGCGCCGGGACCACGTCTTGATGACGTTGTGGGTGCCCTTCTCGTTCTGAACGTCCACCTTCTTCTGCAGGTGACCGTCCACGAAAGGACCCTTTTTGAGACTGCGCGGCATCTAGACCTCCTCCTAGCGCTTCTTGTTCTTGCGGCGGCGGACGATGAGCTTGTCGCTGGGCTTGCCCGGCTGGCGGGTGCGCCCTTCCTTCTGGCCCCACGGCGAGACCGGGTGGCGACCACCGGAGGTCTTGCCCTCGCCACCGCCGTGCGGGTGGTCGATCGGGTTCATCGCGACACCGCGGACGGTCGGGCGCTTGCCCTTCCACCGCATCCGGCCGGCCTTGCCCCAGTTGATGTTGCCCTGCTCCGAGTTGCCGACCTCGCCGACGGTCGCGCGGCAGCGCGCGTCGACGTTGCGGATCTCCCCGGAGGGCATACGCAGCTGGGCGTAGGGGCCGTCCTTGGCGACGAGCTGCACGCTCGCGCCGGCCGAGCGGGCGATCTTCGCGCCGCCGCCGGGCCGCAGCTCGATGGCGTGGATGGTCGTACCGGTCGGGATGTTGCGCAGCGGCAGGTTGTTGCCCGGCTTGATGTCGGCGTCGGGGCCCGACTCGATCGGGTCGCCCTGCTTGAGCTTCGCCGGCGCGATGATGTACCGCTTCGTGCCGTCGGCGAAGTGCAGCAGCGCGATGCGCGCGGTGCGGTTGGGGTCGTACTCGATGTGCGCGACCTTCGCCGGCACGCCGTCCTTGTCGTCCCGACGGAAGTCGATGACGCGGTAGGCGCGCTTGTGGCCGCCGCCCTGGTGGCGGACCGTGACGCGACCCTGCGCGTTACGGCCGCCCTTGGAGTGCAGCGGGCGGACGAGAGACTTCTCCGGGGTGTCCCGGGTGATCTCGGCGAAGTCGGCAACGCTGGCGCCGCGGCGACCGGGGGTCGTCGGCTTGTACTTGCGGATGCCCATGGCTTCAGATTCCTCTACGTGTCCTCAGCGCCGGCCTCAGGAGACCGGTCCGCCGAAGATGTCGATCCGGCTCTTCTTGCTCGCGTCCTTCGGATTCGGATCGACCGAGACGATGGCGCGGCGGGTGTCGGGGCGCTTGCCGAAACCGGCCCGGGTCCGCTTGCGCTTCCCCTTGCGGTTGATCGTGTTCACGCCCGTGACCTTGACGTCGAAGAGCAGCTCGACCGCGTCGCGGATCTGCTCCTTGTTGGCGTCCGGGTGCACGATGAACGTGTACTTGTTCTCGTCCAGCAGCGCGTAGCTCTTCTCCGAGACGACCGGCTTGATCAGCAGGTCGCGCGCGGCGTTGTAGCGGTCGTACGCGGGCATCAGGCTTCGTCCCCTTCGAGCTCCTCGGACGAGTCCGCGGACTTGCCGCCCTTGGCGGGACCCGCGAGGAACGCGTCGTACCCGGACTGGGTGAACACCACGTCGTCGCTGACCATCACGTCGTACGTGTTGAGCTGGTCGGCGTGCAACAGGTGGATCTCGGGCAGGTTGCGCAGCGAGAGCCAGGTGTTGATCTCGTCCCGGCCCACGACCACGAGCACGTGCTTGCGCTCGGTCAGGGCCTTGATCGCGGTCATCACGGTCTTGGTATGCGGCTTCTCGGCCACGTCGAAGGCGTCCACGACGTGCACCCGGCCGTTGCGGGCCCGGTCGGACAGGGCGCTGCGCAGGGCGGCGGCCTTCATCTTCTTCGGGGTCCGCTGCGAGTAGTCGCGCGGCTTGGGGCCGTGCACCACGCCGCCGCCGGTGAACTGCGGCGCGCGGGTCGAGCCCTGGCGGGCGCGGCCGGTGCCCTTCTGCCGGTACGGCTTGCGGCCGCCGCCGGAGACCTCGCCGCGGCGCTTGGTGCTGTGCGTGCCCTGGCGGGCGGCGGCCAGCTGGGCCACCACGACCTGGTGGATCAGCGGCACGTTCACCGGCACGTCGAAGACCTCCGCGGGGAGGTCGACAGTCAGAGTAGTAGTCATCTCAATCAGCCCTTAGCAGCCGTCTTGACGAGCACGACGCCGCCGTTGGGGCCGGGGATGGCGCCCTTGATCAGCAGCAGGCCCTTCTCGGCGTCGATCGCGGCCACGGTCAGGTTCTGCACGGTCACCCGCGCGTTGCCCATCCGGCCGGCCATCCGCACGCCCTTGAACACCCGGCCCGGGGTGGCGCAGGCGCCGATCGAACCCGGGGAGCGGTGCTTGCGCTGGGTGCCGTGACCGGCGCCCAGACCCTTGAAGTTGTGGCGCTTCATGACACCCGCGGTGCCCTTGCCCTTGGAGGTGCCGACGACGTCGATGCGCGCACCGACCTCGAACACCTCGGCGGTGAGCTCCTGGCCGAGCGAGTACTCGGCGGCGTCGTCCGTGCGCAGCTCGACGAGGTGGCGGCGCGGGGTGACCCCGGCCTTCTCGAAGTGTCCGGTGCGCGGCTTGTTGACCTTGCGCGGGTCGATCTCGCCGAAGGCGATCTGGACCGCGGCGTAGCCGTCCGTCTCGGGGTTGCGCACCTGGGTCACGACGCACGGCCCGGCCTTGACGACGGTGACCGGGACGACCCGGTTGTCCGCGTCCCAGACCTGGGTCATGCCGAGCTTCTCGCCCAGGACGCCCTTGATCTGCTTGCCCATGATCTTCAGGTTCCTTAGAGCTTGATCTCGATGTCGACACCGGCCGGCAGGTCGAGACGCATCAGCGAGTCGACTGTCTTGGGCGTGGGGTCGAGGATGTCGATGAGCCGCTTGTGCGTGCGCATCTCGAAGTGCTCGCGCGAGTCCTTGTACTTGTGCGGCGAGCGGATGACGCAGTACACGTTCTTCTCAGTAGGCAGCGGCACCGGCCCCGCGACCTGCGCCCCAGTGCGGCTCACCGTCTCGACGATCTTGCGCGCCGAGGAGTCGATGACCTCGTGGTCGTAGGCCTTGAGCCTGATGCGGATCTTCTGTCCCGCCATGGCTGACTCGGATTCCTTCTACTCGTAAAACCGCTGCGGTGCCCCCACGGGTGTGGGAGACCCTTTGTCGTCTCTGACCGCCTGCGGGGCTCCGCAATGGCCCGGTGCCGCTAGGCACCTGTCGTTCCAGTTCAGGCCGTCATCCACCCCGCCCTGCGGCGGCGCGGAACGTACCCGGCGTGCACACATCTGTCCGGTTTCTCCGACCCACGCGGTCGGGCGTGTCGCGCTGCTGCCGCACGATAAGCCGACAGCAGGGCACAGCCCCGCCGATTCATCATTGCTGATGAGCGCAGGCCCTGGAGGTCCGCCGCGCAGCTCCGCGCCTTCTGGCGAGGCTTCGCGAGCGGCTGGTACTTCACTCCGGGCACCCGGCGAAGGGCACACCTTCGCCAAGCAACCTGAACAGTATGCCGGAGCGGCAGGCCCGAGGCCAAATCGGGCGCTGTCGGACCCGTACGGTGCGCGGATCGGCGCACCCGGAGGAACGCGGCCGGAGCCGCCGATCCGACCTGAAGTCATATAACGGTTTTATAACCGTCCGCCCGTTTTGGTCTCAGCGCGGATACGGACCCTGTTTAGCCAGGACGCGGGCATGCCAGGATGGGGACTCGCTCCGGATAGGCGACGTGGAGCCGGATCGGCACCTCAGGGCAACCGCGGGGGCCGGCCGGTCGACGGAGACTTCGGACGGCAGGTGTCGTCGTGTCGTCGAAACACGCGCAGCTGGACGGGAGCTCGGGGTCGGGCCGCCGGAGGCGAGTCAGTCCGCTGACCGTGCCGCCGGTCCGTTCGGCGGCTCAGCCGCACGTAAGGAGTCGACGTGGCCCTCGTCGGCGCGAGAGCGCACTACGGGTCCCGGTGGTGGGAGTTCGGGGGCGGAGACGGTTCCGCGCTGCCGGTCCGCCCCAGAGAGCCGTTTCTCGGCACGCTGCCCGTCCCCCCGGACAACCGGGAGCGGTACGCCTACGTCCGCCGGAACCTCTGGGTGCTGATGCTGTTCTCGCTGATCAGCTTCGGCTTCCTGAGCGTCAGCCAGCTGCGGCTGGCCGAGTCCTCGCCCTGGTTCTGGGCGTACATCCCGTTCCTGTTCTTCACCATCGGCTATTTCCTGGTCTCGATCTGGGTCAACGGCTTCACCCGCGACTTCGACCTGGCGGAGCACCGCCGGATCGTCTGGGACTGGGTGCCCGAGATCTATCCGAGCGTCGACGTGTTCCTGCCGGTGTGCGGGGAGTCGCTCGAGATGCTGCGGAACACCTGGACACACGTCGCGGCCATGACCGCGTCGTACCGCGGCGAGGCCGTCGCATACGTGCTCGACGACATGGCCAGCCCCGAGTGCGCCGCGATGGCGGCCGAACTCGGCCTGCGCTACCTGACCCGGCCGAACCGGGGCTGGTACAAGAAGGCCGGGAACCTCCAGTTCGGCTTCGCCGAGAGCAGCGGCGAGTTCGTGCTCATCCTGGACGCCGACTTCGCGCCGCGCACCGACCTGCTCTACGAGATGCTCCCGTACTTCGACCAGGACCCGAAGCTCGGCATCATCCAGTCGCCGCAGTACTTCCGGGTGCTGGACAGCCAGAACTGGATCGAGCGCGGGGCGGGGGCGGTCCAGGAGCTGTTCTACCGGGCCGTGCAGACCTCGCGGCAGTACCGCGCGGGCGCCATCTGCGTGGGCAGCTGTGCGATCTACCGCCGCACGGCCCTGGCCGAGAACGGCGGCACGACCCTGATCGAGCACTCCGAGGACGTACACACGGGCTTCGACCTGCGCAGGCTCGGCTGGGGACTGCAGTACATCCCGATCGCCCTCGCCGCCGGGCTGTGCCCCGACAACCTCGGCGGCTACTACAACCAGCAGTACCGCTGGTGCGCCGGCTCGATGTCGCTGCTCGGCAGCGAGAAGTTCCGCCAGACGAAGATGCCGCTGTCCAGCCGGCTCTGCTACTTCTCGGGGTTCTTCTACTACCTGCACACCGCGCTGTTCACCTTCGCGGCCCCCCTGGTCCCGATCCTGATGCTGTGGGTCCTGCCGACCCACATCAAGTTCGCGAACCTGGTGTTCATCCTGCCGAGCGTGCTCTACAACTCGGTGATCTTCCCGATGTGGCACCGCAGTCCGTACCGGCTCGAGGCCTGGGCCTGCCGGATGCTGTACGGCTGGGCCCACTTCTTCGCCATCTGGGACATCCTGCGCGGCCGGCAGCTGGCCTGGCGGCCAACCATGGCGGACGCACGGCAGGACAAGACCCGCAGGCTGCGCTACGGGCTGTACTGCTGGGGCGCCGGCACCGCCGCGGTGTGGGTGGGGACCGCGTTCTGGCGGATGGCGACCATCAACCTGCTCAACTTCGCCCTGATCCTCGGAACAGGGCTGTTCTATGCATCCGTCGTAGGACGGTGCCTGATACAACCACGGACGATTGAGGGCGTGTAATGGGGCGGATATATAAGACGGCGGCGATATTGGCGGCGACGGGCCTGTTGGCGGCCGCGTGCGGGGGCACGCATTCCGCTGCCAGCCCGGTCGCCGGGGCCAAACACGCCGGCCTCTCGGTTCCCACGACGCCCCCCGCGGTTCCGTTCGACGTCAGCGGCCTGGCCGATCCCACCTCCGGGGACAAGTTCTACGGCCTGTCCGCGGAAGGCGCGCCCTATTCGTACGCGCCCGTCGACAAACTCGCCTCGACCCTGGGCAAGAAGCCCGACCTGGTCGAGGAGTACACGCGGTTCGGCGACCAGTACGACGCCCAGGGCGCCAGCAACGCGTGGAAGAACGGTGCCCTGTACTACATCGCCTGGGAGCCGTACACGGCCTCGTTCAAGAGCATCGCCTCGGGCAAGTACGACACCTACATCAAGCACTTCGCGGCCCAGATCCACTACATGAACGTGCCGATCGCGCTGAGCTTCGCGCACGAGATGAACGGCTACTGGTACCCGTGGGGGACGCAGGCCAACACCGCGGCCGACTTCGTCGCGGCCTGGAAGCACCTGCACGACCTGTTCACCCAGGCGGGCGCGACCAACGTGCTGTGGTGCTGGAACCCGAACGACATCAACCCGGTGTCCACGGTCAAGCTCGCCCCATACTACCCGGGTGACGCCTACGTGGACTGGGTCGGCGTGATCGGGTACTACACCAACGCGGGCGCCAAGACCTTCAAGACGCTCTTCCAGCCGACGATCGACCAGATCCGGACCTTCAGCCAGAAGCCGATCGTGATCCCCGAGGTCTCCGCCGAACCCGGCAAGTACCGCACCGCCGAGATCCAGGACCTGTTCTCCAGCGTCGAGTCGAACAAGGACGTGCTCGGCTTCATCTGGTTCGACTACCTGAAGTCCGCGGACTGGCGGATCGAGGACGACCCGACCGCGCTGCCGGCGTTCAAGCAGGGCCTGTCCGCGCCGAAGATCGGCGTCGACATGCAGACGGTGGCGAACCAGCGATGAGCGACCTGGCCGAGACGGACGTGGCGCCCGGGACGGCGGCCGAGCTCGAGGAGACGGCCGAGCTCGAGGCGGTGACCGAACTCGAGACTGTGTCTGGACTCGAGACGGCCGCTGAACTCGAGACTGCGGTCGACCCCGAGACGGCGGAGCCGGAGGCCGGAGCCGAGGCTGGGGAGACGGCCTCCGGGCCGCCGCGCACTGCGCTGCAGGCCGCCCGGGACCGCAAGGCCGACGAGATCCGCCGGGACCGCGCCGAGCGCTACGACCGGCGGCGCAAGTGGATCGCCCGCGGCATCGTCGCCGCGGCCATCGCCGTGAACGCCATGTTCAGCCTCCGCCTGCAGAACACCACGTTCATGGACGAGGCCGATTACATCGCGGCCGGGCACCTCCAGCTCGACCACCTCCTGCACGGCGTGCCGGAGACCGTCGGCTTCGAGAACTACTTCTCCGGGGTGCCCGTCCTCTACCCGGTCCTGGCCGCCCTGCTCGACTCGGTCGGCGGCCTGGTGGCCGTCCGCCTCTTCAGCCTGCTGTGCATCGCCGGCGCCATGCTGCTGCTGTACTCGTTCACCCGCAGGCTCTTCAACGAGCGGGTTGCCTGCTGCGCCGTGGCCGTCTACGCGATCGTGGAGCCGACGATCTTCCTGGCGAACTTCGCCACCTTCGACGCGCCGGTGCTGTTCCTGCTCGCGTTCGCGCTGTGGATCGTCGTGTTCGGCGCGCGCACCCGCCGACCCTGGTACCTGTTCGCAATCCCGGTGCTCGCCCTGGCCGTCGGCTTCAAGTACTTCGCCCTGGTGTTCACGCTGCCAACCGCCGCGGTCGCCGGCATCGTGGCCGCCTCGTTCCTCGGCGCACGGGCGCTGTGGCGCAGCGCGGTGGTCATGCTGGGCACTCTCGGCGTCATCGCGGGCGCCGCCGCCGCGGGCGGCCACCAGTTCTTCCACGGCGCGCTGGCCAACCTGACGCGCGTCCACGGCACGGTCCCTGCCGCGCACATCCTCTCGCTGTCGGAGAAATGGGTCGGCCTGCCCGCCGCGCTCGGCGTGATCGGTGCCGTTTGCTACGCGGTACGGGCACGCACCGAGCTGTCGGTGGCCGAATCCGAACACAAGCCGCACCTGGCCGTGCGGATCGCGCTGGGCGTGGTCCTGGCGGGCACGGCCTTCGTGCCCACCCTGTCCGCGCTACGCATCTCCAGCACCGAGAGCCTCAACCGGCACGTCGGCTACGGCCTGCTGTTCGCCGCCCCGATGATGGGGATCGGTCTCGCGCGGATCATCGCAGACCACTTCCGCAGGATCCAGATCGGCATCGCGGTCTGGATCGTGCTGCTCGTCTTCGGCGTGCAGCAGGCCACCGTGCAGTACACCTCATGGCTTGACCTGACGCCGGTGAACAACGCGCTCGCCGCCTACTACCACCCCGGCGACAGGGTACTGGTGGACGTGTATGAACCGCCGATCTACTATCTCCACGCCTGGGACGACTGGTCCAACTGGACCAGCGGTTTCTCCATGCGTTACCGGGCCGCGAGCGGGAAGGTCCTCTGGGGCGAACAAGCATATGAGCAGGCTGTGAAGGACGGGTACTTCGACGTGATCGCGACGGACAAGAGCAACGGGACGACGATCTCGTACACGAAGCTCATGAACGTCATCAGTGCGTCGAACAAGTATCGTCTCGTGGCAGTGCTGCCCATGGGCGCGCACACGGCGCCGTACTACGTCTGGCTCAAGCAGCGGCGATAAGACCGGCCGGCACGAGCAGCAACCCGATGCGCGTTCGAGGATCGGGCGTCAGCGCAGGAGACTAGGGAGGGAGCTGGCCGATGGTGCGCGGCTTGAGAGGCAGCGGTGCGCTGCTCGCGGCGGCGACCGCGTTTTCGCTGTTGGCCCTGACACAGCCGGCGTCCGCCGACGCGGCCCGTGATCAGTGGTACCTGGGGCAGTTCAATTCCACGGAGCTCTGGCAGACCACCAAGGGCGCGGGCATCGTCGTCGCGGAGGTGGGCAGCGGCGTCGATTCGGTCCAGGTCGACATCGCGGCCAATGTGCGCGACGAGGTGGACGTCTCCAAGGGCTACGCGGTCTCGGGTAAGGGCGACCTGTCCAAGACCTACGACGGAACCCAGGTCGCGGCGCTGATCGTCGGCACCGGCCAGGGCAGCGCGGGAGTCGAGGGGCTGGCGCCGAACGCGACGCTCATGTCGATCAGGGCGCTCGCGGCGGGCCAGACCACACCCGCGTCGTTCCCCGTCTCGGTGGGCATCAAGTACGCCGTCGACCACGGTGCCCGGGTCATCGTGCTGCCCATTCCGCTGATCGGCACCTCTGACGCCGTCAAGTCCGCGGTGCAGTACGCGGTCTCACACAATGTCGTCGTGGTCGCCTCCGCGGGCAACAACGGCAAGGCCAACGTGCTGTCCAGCCCGTGCACGGCGCCGGGTGTGCTGTGCGTGTCGGGACTGACCAAGACCGGGACCCTCTGGCCGACCTCGAGCTCCGGCTCCGCCATCGACCTGGCCGCGCCCGCCGAGAAGCTGCCGGTGCCACTGCAGAACGGCTCCGTCGCGATCAACTCGAGCACGCACTACAGCGCCGCGCTGGCGGCCGCCGAGGCCGTGCTGGTCACCAGCGCCCATCCGGACTGGACGGCCGGACAGGTCATCCGCGCCATGATCGGCAACACCACCGGCGGCAACAGCGGCCACACCCGGGTGAGCGACGGTGTCGGGTACGGCACCATGAACCCCTTGGCGGCGGTCAAGGCCGCGGCGCCGGCCGAGACCACCAACCCGTTCCTGCCGATCGCGCTGAGCACCGCGTCGGCGAGTGCCTCGGCCCCGGCCTCGCCCAAGGCGACGCACAGCACGGCCGCGGTCGCGGCCGCGCACAACAGCGGCGGCGGTTCCTCGACCGTGTGGCTGGCCGCCGGGGGCGCCGCGGCGGCCGCGATCCTCGGGGTCGCACTGGTCTGGTTCCTGATCAGGCGGCGCACCACAGGCAACTACCTGACCGATCCCGCGTACGGCGCGGGCTCGTCCTTCCTGCAGCCGGACGGAAGCCCGCTCTACTACGATCCCCAGCCGACCTACCAGCAGCCGTCGGTACCCCAGCACCAGCAGCCGCCCCCGCCGCCGTTCCAGCCGTCACCCCCGGTGCAGCCGCAGCCGGCCCCGGAGCCGCCCGTACAGCAGCAGGCCCCTGAGTCCCCGACTCAGCAGCAGCCCCAGCCCCACCAGCAGGCCCCGGACGCCTATCCGCCGCTGCCGGACTGGTACGAGCAGGAACCGCCCGCGGATCCGGGCTGGCCCGCCCAAGGCGAGCCGGGCGCCGCGGAGGGGGCACAGCAGGGCGGCGAGGGGCCGGCGCAGTCGGACGCGCACTCCCCCGACTCCACCGGCTGAGCTATCGGCCTCCGGCGGACTGGAGCACGGTCTGCCCGTTCTCGAGCGCAGGAACGCTGTACAGCATGTGCTTGTCGCGGCCGAGCAGGTAGCGGAGCTCGGCCGCGCCGACCGGGTGGTGGGCGAGCAGGTGGTCGCCGTGATCGCTGTTGTAGTCGAAGTAGACCAGCGCCTTGACGGTGTCCGGATACCTCGCGGCCCACTCGAAGACGAGGTCGAAGACCCAGACCGCGTCCGGGTCGGGCAGCGTCGGGCCCCATTCGGCCAGCATGACCGGCTTGCCGTGGTCCGCCGCGAACTTCGCCAGTGCATTGAGACCGTCCGGCTCGGTCAGCACGCTGTCGCCGGTGGCCGAGCGCGGGTAGGCGTCCACGCCGACCCACTCCACGTAGGCGTCGCCGGGGTACCAGGCACTGGCCGGATAGTCGCCGAACCGGCCCGCGTTGGGATTCCAGACGAAGGCGGCGTTGGTCGCCCCGGCCCGCTGGAACAGCGTGTAGATGTGCCGCCAGGCGGCGACGTAGGCCGCCGGGGTCACCGCGGGCAGGCTCCACTGCGGGTACCAGGTCCCGGTCATCTCCCAGTCCGGGCGCAGGAACACCGGCCCCGGATAGGCGGCGATCTCGCGGGCCTGCTGCAGCAGGTAGGCGTCGAGGCCTCCGCTCGCCACGGTCCCGCCGGTGAAGTCGACGCCCCAGGACACCAAGGGCGCGGTGCCTGCGTGCAGCAGCCCGGTGACCTCACCCAACACATCGGACACCTGCCCGCGGATGCCCACGTATCCGCCCAGGATCGCGGGCCGGCTAATCCCTGCCTCCGTGTCGAAGAGGGCGAGGTTCCCGGGTCCGGTGTCCACTCCGGCGTAGAGGGAGCCGTTGGCCGGGATCGCGGGCGGCGGGCTTACCCTGCGCGCCGTCGCCTTCGCCGTGGCAGTCGCCTTCGCCGTGGAGGCCGCGCCCCCGCCCGTCACCGTCTGCGCAGCCGAAGGGCCGTCGTCGAACAGCGCGATGCTCGCGAACGCGAGGGCGACGACAAGCGCCACGAGCAGCAGGCTGAGGTTCCGATAACGTGCCGGGATCACCGTGCCATTCTGCCGCACCGACGCGAAAGGCGGCGGCAGGAGCCTGATTGGCTCCTGCCGCCGCCCGTGCGGACTGCGGTACTACTTTGCGGACTGCGGTACTACTTTGCGGACTGCGGTACTACTTGTTGATCGTGATGACCCGGCCGGCGCCGACGGTGCGGCCGCCCTCGCGGATGGCGAAGCGCAGGCCCTCCTCCATCGCGATCGGCTGGATCAGCGCAACCTGCATCCGGGTGTTGTCGCCCGGCATGACCATCTCGGTGCCCTCGGGGAGGGTCACGACGCCGGTCACGTCGGTCGTCCGGAAGTAGAACTGCGGACGGTAGTTGTTGAAGAACGGCGTGTGCCGCCCGCCCTCGTCCTTGGACAGGATGTAGACCTGGCCCTCGAAGTCGGTGTGTGGGGTGATGGTGCCCGGCTTGATGACGACCTGGCCGCGCTCGACGTCGTCGCGCTTGGTGCCGCGCAGCAGCAGGCCGACGTTCTCGCCCGCCTGGCCCTCGTCGAGCAGCTTGCGGAACATCTCCACGCCGGTGACCGTCGTGGTCTGCTTCGCCTCGCGGATGCCCACGATGTCGACGGTCTCGTTGACCTTGACGACGCCGCGCTCGATCCGGCCGGTCACCACGGTGCCGCGGCCGGTGATCGTGAAGACGTCCTCGATCGGCATCAGGAACGGCTTGTCGATCTCGCGCTCCGGCTGCGGGATGAACTCGTCGACCGCGTCGAGCAGGCCGAGCAGCTTCTCGCTCCACTCGGCGTCGCCCTCGAGCGCCTTGAGCGCCGAGACGCGCACGACCGGCAGGTCGTCGCCCGGGAACTCGTACTCGGAGAGCAGCTCGCGCACCTCGAGCTCGACGAGCTCGAGGATCTCCTCGTCGTCCACCATGTCCGTCTTGTTCAGCGCGACCACGATGTACGGCACGCCGACCTGGCGGGCCAGCAGCACGTGCTCCTTGGTCTGCGGCATCGGGCCGTCGGTCGCGGCCACCACCAGGATCGCGCCATCCATCTGCGCGGCACCGGTGATCATGTTCTTGATGTAGTCCGCGTGGCCGGGGCAGTCCACGTGCGCGTAGTGGCGCTTCTCGGTCTGGTACTCGACGTGCGCGATCGAGATGGTGATACCGCGCTGGCGCTCTTCCGGCGCCTTGTCGATCTGGTCGAACGCCGAAGCCTGGTTCAGGTTCGGGTACTTGTCGTGCAGCACCTTGGTGATCGCCGCGGTGAGCGTCGTCTTGCCGTGGTCGATGTGACCGATGGTGCCGATGTTGACGTGCGGCTTGGTCCGCTCGAACTTCGCCTTCGCCACGATGTCCTCCTGTGGACGGGTGCGGTGCCGGATCGCTCAGGCTGAGCGACCGGCGGCTTAACGGTGGATCGGCTTGGGCTACTCGCCGCGCGCCTTCTTGATGATCTCCTCCGCGATGGTCCGGGGGACCTCCGCGTAGGAGTCGAACTGCATGCTGTAGGAGGCCCGGCCCTGGGTCTTCGACCGAAGGTCGCCGACGTAGCCGAACATCTCCGACAACGGAACCAGGGCCTTGACGACCCGGGCGCCGAACCGCTCCTCCATGGCCTGGATCTGGCCACGGCGGGAGTTGAGGTCGCCGATCACGTCGCCCATGTAGTCCTCGGGCGTGGTGACCTCGACCGCCATCATCGGCTCGAGGATCGCGGGGCTGGCCTGGCGGGCAGCCTCCTTGAAAGCCATCGAACCGGCGATCTTGAACGCGAGCTCGGAGGAGTCGACCTCGTGGTACGCACCGTCCCGCAGGGTGACCTTGACGCCGACCAGCGGGTAGCCCGCCAGCACGCCGAACTCCATGGCCTCCTGGCAGCCCGTGTCCACGGACGGGATGTACTCCCGCGGGATGCGGCCGCCGGTGACGGCGTTGACGAACTCGTACCCGTCGCCGCCCTCGATCGGCTCGATGCCGATGATCACGCGGGCGTACTGGCCCGAGCCGCCGGTCTGCTTCTTGTGCGTGTACTCGACCTTCGGCACCGCCCGGCGGATGGTCTCCCGGTAGGCGACCTGGGGCTTGCCGACGTTGGCCTCGACCCTGAACTCGCGGCGCATGCGGTCCACCAGGATCTCCAGGTGGAGCTCGCCCATGCCGGCGATGATCGTCTGGCCGGTCTCCTCGTCCGTGCGGACCTGGAACGACGGGTCCTCCTCGGCGAGCCGCTGGATGGCGGTGCCGAGCCTCTCCTGGTCGCTCTTGGTCTTCGGCTCGATGGCCACCGAGATGACCGGAGCCGGGAAGTTCATCGACTCCAGCACCACCGGGTGGGCGGCGTCGGACAGCGTCTCGCCGGTCGTGGTGTCCTTCAGGCCCATCACGGCGACGATGTCGCCGGCGCCGACGAAGGGGATCTCCTCGCGCTTGTTCGCGTGCATCCGGTAGATCTTGCCGATGCGCTCCTTGCGGCCCTTGACCGAGTTGAGCACCGAGGTGCCCGTCTCGAGCCGGCCGGAGTACACCCGGACGAAGGTGAGCTTGCCCAGGTGCTGGTCGGTCATGATCTTGAACGCCAGCGCCGCGAGCGGCTCGTCGTCCGAGGGCTTGCGGTGGATGACGGTCTCCTCGTCGTTCACCGCGTGCCCGTCGATCGCCTCGACGTCCAGCGGGGACGGCAGGTACCGCACGACCGCGTCGAGCAGGGGCTGCACGCCCTTGTTCTTGAACGCGGTGCCGCAGAACACCGGGGTCAGCGCCGAGGCCAGGGTGGCCCGGCGGATGCCCGCGTAGAGCTGCTCCACGGTAGGCTCCTGGCCCTCCAGGTACAGCGCCATCAGCTCGTCGTCGGCCTCCGCGGAGGTCTCGACCAGCCGGTCGCGCCACTCGCGGGCGGCCTCGGTGTGCGTGGCCGGGATCTCGACGGTGTCGTACATCTCGCCCAGCTTGGCCTCGGCGTTCCAGACCAGCGCCTTCATGGTGACCAGGTCGATGACGCCCTTGAAGTCCGCCTCGGCGCCGATCGGCAGCTGCATGACCAGCGGCACGGCGTTCAGGCGGGAGACGATCATGTCGACGCAGCGGTGGAACTCCGCGCCGGTCCGGTCCAGCTTGTTGACGAAGCAGATGCGGGGCACGCCGTACCGGTTGGCCTGGTTCCAGACCGTCTCGGACTGCGGCTCCACGCCGGCCACGCCGTCGAACACGGCGACCGCGCCGTCGAGGACGCGCAGCGAGCGCTCGACCTCGACGGTGAAGTCCACGTGGCCCGGGGTGTCGATGATGTTGATGGTGTGGTCGACGTCGTCCGTCTTCCAGTGACAGGTGACAGCGGCGGAGGTGATGGTGATGCCCCGCTCCTGCTCCTGTTCCATCCAGTCGGTGGTCGCGGCGCCGTCGTGGACTTCACCGATCTTGTAGCTCATCCCGGTGTAGTAAAGGATGCGCTCCGTCGTCGTGGTCTTGCCGGCGTCGATGTGCGCCATGATGCCGATGTTGCGGACCTTGGCAAGGTCGAGCGCGGCGTTCGTGGCCATGGTGGCTCGTCTACTTTCGCGAGTTCGTGAAGGGTGGCTGCCGGCTTACCAGCGGTGCGGCGTCCATGATTACCAGCGGTAATGGGCAAAGGCCTTGTTGGCCTCCGCCATCTTGTGGGTGTCCTCGCGGCGCTTGACCGAGGCCCCCAGACCGTTGGACGCGTCCAGCAGCTCGTTCATCAGCCGCTCGGTCATCGTCTTCTCGCGACGGGCGCGGGAGTAGGTGACCAGCCAGCGCAGCGCCAGGGTGCTCGAGCGTCCGGCCCGGACCTCGACGGGGACCTGGTAGGTCGCGCCGCCGACGCGGCGGGACTTGACCTCGATCGCGGGCTTCACGTTCTCCAGCGCGCGCTTGAGCGTGATGACCGGGTCGGTGTTGGTCTTCTCGCGGCAGCCCTCGAGGGCGCCGTAGACGATGCGCTCGGCGGTGGACCGCTTGCCGTCCAGCAGGACCTTGTTCACCAGCGAGGTGACCAGCGGAGAGTTGTAAACCGGGTCGATGACGACCGGGTGCTTCGGGGCGGGGCCCTTACGAGGCATTACTTCTTCTCCTTCTTGGCGCCGTACCGGCTACGAGCCTGCTTGCGGTTCTTGACACCCTGGGTGTCGAGCGAACCGCGGATGATCTTGTAGCGAACGCCGGGAAGGTCCTTGACTCGGCCGCCGCGCACGAGCACGATCGAGTGCTCCTGCAGGTTGTGGCCGACTCCGGGGATGTAAGCGGTGACCTCGATGCCGCTGGACAGTCGCACGCGGGCGACCTTCCGCAGCGCCGAGTTCGGCTTCTTGGGGGTCGTCGTGTAGACGCGGGTGCACACACCGCGCCGCTGCGGACTTCCCTTGAGCGCAGGAGTCTTGGTCTTGGTGACCTTGTCCTGCCGGCCCTTGCGGACCAACTGATTGATCGTGGGCACTGCTACTCCGTTTTCCGATCATTGCCAAGCCTTCGGCCGGTGGCGCCGTGCCCTCGCGGGCAGGGCGGCGGCCAGGCGGGTCCTCTGGCGAAATTGTGATGTCGAGCTGTGCCCGGTTTTCACCCGACTGTCCGGATTCTCCGACCCACGCGGTCGGGTGTGTCGCGGCGGCTCCCGTAGAGACCCGACCCGAGTTTCGTGGGTCGCTCCTCCCGTGGGAGCTCCGTGCGGTCCCAAAGGGGACTGGTCGCGAGTCACAGAGCGGGATCCGCAATATGCGCGCGCACGGACAGCCGGGGACACCCCAGGCACAAGGTGAGAGCGTACCGACGGGCCGTGCCTCCGGTCAAAACGACCTTCCGCCCGGCGTCGACAGCACCCACACCCGCTCTATTCTCGCATGGCGAGTCTGGCGGGCAAATCGCTTATCAACGCGGCTTGACCGGTACACGATCCGGCGCGGTTCAACTCGCACACGGGTGTCGGTAGAAGTAGCGCGGATGGCAGAGCAGTTATTCCCTCGGGCCGGGCGCTGCGGACATCACTACTTCGAAGCGGTAGAAGTTGCGCTGGTCGCCGCCGTCGCCGCGCTGCTGGCCGTGCTCATGGTCGGCGATGGGGACGCGCTCGGCGACTTGCTGGGCGACGGTGACGGGCTCGGCGAGGCGGACGGGCTGGGCGACGCGCTGGTGGGCGCGGCGCTGGAGGCCGCGGCGCTGCTGGAGACGCCGCTCGGCAGGGTCACGCTCTCGGTGCTGGGCGAGCTGGTGACGGTATCGGTCGCCGTGACGGTCGGGCCGGGCGAGTTGGAGGTGTTGGAGTTCGCCAGCACCAGGCCCACCGCCGTGCCGATGCCCGCGAGCAGCACCACGAGGCCGATCAGCAGCCCCCGGCGACGGCGCCGGTCCCGCTCTGCGGCGGCGGCCGCCGCGGCCGCTGCGGCGCGGCTGCGGGTTCCGGACCCTGTGCCGGATCCCCCGGTGTCAGGTCCCGCGCCGCTGACCCTGGCCCCGAGTCCGGTGCCGCCGAGCGAATCGATCACCTGGGTCGGGGCGACCGCCGGGACCGGGCTGGGCAGCGTGTCCGAGGCGCGTTCGACGGCCGCGAAGGGCCCGAAGCGGCGGTCCACCGCGGCGGCCGTCGGCCGGTGCGCAGGGTCCGCGTCCAGCATCTCCGCCAGCAGCGCCGCCAGTTCCGGCGGGGCGCCGGCCTGCAGCAGCGGGGAGCGGTCCGGCCCGTACACGCCGTCCACGCCGAAGACCGGCATCGCGCCGATCGTGGCCAGCCACACCATCGCGCCGAGCGCGTAGACGTCGTCTGCGGCCCCCATGGGCAACAGCCCGTCGGCCGACAGCGCGGTCGCGCCCAGAAACGCCGTGTCGTCCGAATAGCCGCCACCCAGCGCCACGGTCTGCTCGAAGGCGCCGGCGCCCGGCTGCGCGGGGACGACCCCGGCGTCGAGGATCTTCACCTGGCGGTCGTCGTGAATTGCCACACTGTTCGGCCCGAGGGCTCCGTGCGCGATCCCGATCCCGTGCAGGGCGGCCAGCCCGCCGGCGATCTGCCGGCCCCAGGCGCTGGTGCGCGGCCACGGCTGCGGCCCGCTCTGGATGATCTGGCCGAGCGTGCGGCCCTCGGTCCACTCGGAGATCGCGTAGGCGACCGGCAGGCCGCCGAGCTCGTCGGTGACCCCGACGTCGTAGACGGCGGCCACGTTCGGGTGGTTGAGCTGCGCCAGGGTGGTCAGCATCGCCTGCGCCGAGCCGGGCAGCGGCGTCTGGCCGACGTCCTCGCTCAGCCGCACGGTGACCGCCCGGGCCAGCCGCTCGTCGTAGGCCTGCCAGTGTTCGGTGATACCGGTCTGCGCGGTCCCCGTGCTGCCCATGGGATGGTCGAGCCGATAACGGGCGCCCAGCAGATCACCAGGCCGGCCGAGCGTCATCCGGGCGCCTCCATGGGGCCGAGTCGGGCTAGTCGTGTTCGGGCCATTGTTCCCTATCGGGGGTCCGCCCCGGAGCCGCCGGGCTGTCGCCCGCGCTCCTACTTCGCTTACTTCACCGTAATGATGGCATTGGTGATCCCCACGTAGAGCTGCAGGGCCAGATAGAACAGCACCACGCTCCACACCACCACGTAGCACCAGCCGAGCCGCCGGGCCCAGACCGCGAGCGGCACGCCGTCGAGTTCCCCGTCGGCCGCCGCGATCTCGCGCAGCGCCGCCCTGGCCCGGCGGATCGCGATCACCCCGCCGAAGACCGGCAGCAGCCAGCCGATGGCCGCGAAGGCCATCGCGGCGACGGCCGAGGGCGCCGTCTTGTTGACGGTGGCCGGGGAGCCGGGCAGTCCGGCACCGGGCGGCGTGCCTGGAGCCCCGGGCCGCCCCGGCGCCGCCCGCTCCCCCGCACCGGTCTGGTACCGGGGCCGGCCGACCTCGTCATCGCCGTCGGTGTTCATGTGGCGACGATAGCGCCCGGCAGGCCCCGGCTGGCCGAACTACTGGCCGACCTGCTGATCGACCGGAGCAGAGCCCTGAGCCGGAATCTGCGCGACCGGGACCACGGCGAGGAACGCGTCGAGGTCGGCGTTCCAGATCCGGTGCACGTGGATCCGGGTCGGCTTGGCCTCGCCCGGGAACTGGAGGTAGAGCTTGCTCCAGATCGCGCCCTTCTTCACCAGGGTCACGGTGCCGGACTGCAGCGGCAGCGCGACCACGATCTCCTTGGGGCGGTTGGCGATCCGGCCCGCCCGGTTGACCACGATGCTGGTGTTCGTCAGCGTGACGAAGTAGTACTTGCGCACCGACTGGGTGACCAGCGCGCCGATCGCGCCGAACAGACCGTCGATCCACGGGCTCGGCCCGGTCATTCCGTGCACGCAGGCGACGAACTGCTCTCCGGGCGGCGCGACCTGGGCAAGGCTCTCGACGACCTGCTTGCGCATGCCCGCCTTGGTAACGGCCATGGGTGATTCCCCCTCGACATATCCGAATACCGGCCGGAACCCGGCGCGGCCTGCAGACCCTACCGAGCGGGCGCATTCGAATCAATGCACTGTTCTGGATGCTGTTCGAATCGAGATGCGGCGGGGTGGAAATCGAAATACTGGACCGTCGGGGACAAACGCCGACGCCCCCGGTTCCTTCCGGAACCGGGGGCGTCGGCGTCAGTGCGTTACCGCGATCGGAGCGTCAGCCGGTGTAGCCGCCGAAGTCGTACTCCTCCAGCGGGACGGCCTGGCCGGAACCCACGCCGAACGGCGCGTAGTCCAGGTCGTCGTAGCCGGCCAGGGAGTACATCTGGGCCTTGGCCTCCTCGGTCGGCTCCACCTTGATGTTGCGGTAGCGGTGCATGCCGGTGCCGGCCGGGATCAGCTTGCCGATGATCACGTTCTCCTTCAGGCCGACCAGCGAGTCCGACTTGCCGTGGATCGCGGCGTCGGTCAGCACCCGGGTGGTCTCCTGGAAGGAGGCCGCGGACAGCCACGAGTCGGTCGCCAGCGACGCCTTCGTGATGCCCATCAGCTGCGGACGGCCGGAGGCCGGCTGGCCGGTCTCGGAGATGACCCTGCGGTTCTCCTCCTCGAACTTGCCGCGCTCGACCAGGTCGCCCGCGAGCAGCTCCGAGTCGCCGGTCTCGATGATCGTGACCCGGCGCAGCATCTGCCGGACGATGATCTCGATGTGCTTGTCGTGGATCGACACGCCCTGCGACCGGTACACGGTCTGCACTTCCTGGACCAGGTGGATCTGCACCGCCCGCTGGCCGAGCACGCGCAGCACGTCGTGCGGGTTCGCGGCGCCCTGCACCAGCTTCTGGCCCACCGTGACGACCTGGCCCTCGCTCACCAGCAGCCGGGACCGCTTGGAGACCGGGTAGGCGATCTCCTCGCTGCCGTCGTTCGGCACGATCACCAGCTTGCGGGTGCGGTCGGTGTCCTCGATCTTGACCACGCCGGCCGCCTCGGCGATCGGGGCGACACCGCGCGGGGTGCGCGCCTCGAACAGCTCGATGACTCGCGGCAGACCCTGGGTGATGTCGTCGCCCGCCACACCGCCGGTGTGGAAGGTACGCATCGTCAGCTGGGTGCCGGGCTCGCCGATCGACTGGGCCGCGATGATGCCGACCGCCTCGCCGACGTCCACCAGCTTGCCGGTGGCCAGCGAACGGCCGTAGCACATCGCGCAGGTGCCGACCTTCGACTCGCAGGTCAGGACGCTGCGGACCTTGACCTCCGAGACGCCGTGCCGGATCAGCTCGCCGATCGCCACGTCGCCCAGGTCGGCGCCCGCCTGGATCAGGACCTTGCCCTCGACCGCCACGTCCTCGGCCAGGTTGCGGGAGTACACCGAGGACTCGACGTCGTCGGCCCGCCGCAGCGTGCCGTCGTTCGTCGCGACGCCGATGACCATGGCGATGCCACGCTCGGTGTTGCAGTCCTCCTCGCGGATGATGACGTCCTGCGAGACGTCCACCAGACGCCGGGTCAGGTAACCCGAGTCGGCGGTGCGCAGGGCGGTGTCGGCCAGACCCTTACGGGCGCCGTGGGTGGAGATGAAGTACTCCAGCACGGTCAGGCCCTCGCGGAAGGACGCCTTGATCGGACGCGCGATGGTCTCGTTCTTCGCGTTCGACACCAGGCCTCGCATACCGGCGATCTGGCGCATCTGCATGAAGTTTCCTCGGGCTCCCGAGTCCACCATCATGAAGATCGGGTTCTCCCTGGAGAAGTTGACCTCCATCGCCTTGGCCACCTCGTTGGTGGCCTCGGTCCAGATCGAGATCAGCTCCTGCTGCCGCTCGTCCTTGGTGATCAGACCGCGCTCGTACTGCTTCTGGACCTTGTCGGCCTTGGTCTCGTAGCCCTCGAGGATCTGGCTCTTGGACGGCGGGACGACGATGTCCTCGATCGCGATGGTCACGCCCGAACGGGTCGCCCAGTAGAAGCCGGCCGCCTTCAGGTTGTCCAGGGTCATCGCGACCTGGACCTTCGGGTACCGCTCGGCCAGGTCGTTGACGATCGCCGAGAGCTGCTTCTTGGCGACCGGCTCGTTGACGTACGGGTAGTCCAGCGGCAGGGCCTCGTTGAACAGGGCCCGGCCGAGGGTGGTCTTGAGCCGGAACGGCTGTCCCGACTCCCAGTCGTCCGGGGCCACCCAGCCGCGCGGCGGGACGGCCTCGATCAGGCGCAGGTCGATCGGCGCCTGGAGGTCGAGCTCCTTGTTGTCGAAGGCCATGATCGCCTCGCCGGTGGAGCCGAAGGAGCGGCCCTCGCCCTTGATGCTGTCGCGCTGCATGGTCAGGAAGAACAGGCCCAGCACCATGTCCTGCGTCGGCGCCGTGATCGGGCGGCCGTTGGCCGGAGACAGGATGTTGTTCGAGGACAGCATCAGGATGCGGGCCTCGGCCTGCGCCTCCGCGGACAGCGGCAGGTGCACCGCCATCTGGTCGCCGTCGAAGTCCGCGTTGAACGCGGTGCAGACGAGCGGGTGGATCTGGATCGCCTTGCCCTCGACCAGCTGCGGCTCGAAGGCCTGGATGCCCAGGCGGTGCAGCGTGGGCGCGCGGTTGAGCAGCACCGGGTGCTCGGTGATGACCTCTTCCAGCACGTCCCACACGACCGAGCGCGCGCGCTCGACCATCCGCTTGGCGGACTTGATGTTCTGCGCGTGGTTCAGGTCCACCAGACGCTTCATCACGAAGGGCTTGAACAGCTCCAGCGCCATCGCCTTGGGCAGGCCGCACTGGTGCAGCTTGAGCTGCGGGCCGACCACGATGACCGAACGCGCCGAGTAGTCGACGCGCTTGCCCAGCAGGTTCTGCCGGAAGCGGCCCTGCTTGCCCTTGAGCATGTCGGACAGCGACTTGAGCGGCCGGTTGCCCGGACCGGTCACCGGACGTCCGCGGCGGCCGTTGTCGAACAGCGCGTCCACGGCCTCCTGCAGCATCCGCTTCTCGTTGTTCACGATGATCTCGGGGGCACCGAGGTCCAGCAGACGCTTGAGGCGGTTGTTCCGGTTGATGACCCGGCGGTACAGGTCGTTCAAGTCCGAGGTCGCGAAGCGGCCACCGTCGAGCTGCACCATCGGGCGCAGGTCCGGCGGGATGACCGGGACGCAGTCCAGCACCATGCCGTTGGGCGAGTTGTTGGTCTGCAGGAACGCCGAGACGACCTTGAGCCGCTTGAGCGCGCGGGTCTTCTTCTGGCCCTTGCCGCTGCGGATGATCTCGCGCAGGTTGTCGGCCTCGGCGTCGAGGTCGAAGGTCTCCAGACGCTTCTGCAGAGCCGCCGCGCCCATGCCGCCGGAGAAGTAGAGACCGAAGCGGTCGCGCATCTCCCGGTACAGGATCTCGTCGCCCTCCAGGTCCTGGACCTTGAGGTTCTTGAAGCGGGCCCAGACCTCGTCCAGGCGGTCCAGCTCGCGCTGTGCCCGGTCCCGGATCTGCTTCATCTCGCGCTCGCCCGACTCGCGCACCTTGCGGCGCTGGTCGGCCTTGGCCCCCTCGGCCTCCAGGGCCGCGAGGTCCTCCTCGAGCTTCTTCTGCCGGCCCTCGAGCTCGGCGTCGCGCTTCTGCTCGAGCTGCTGGCGCTCGACCGAGATCTTCGCCTCAAGGGAGGGCAGATCGCGGGTGCGCCGCTCGCCGTCCACCCACGTGATCATGTAGGCGGCGAAGTAGATGACCTTCTCCAGGTCCTTCGGCGCCAGGTCCAGCAGGTAGCCGAGCCGGGACGGGACGCCCTTGAAGTACCAGATGTGCGTCACGGGCGCGGCCAGCTCGATGTGGCCCATCCGCTCGCGGCGCACCTTGGCACGGGTGACCTCGACGCCGCAGCGCTCGCAGATGATGCCCTTGAACCGGACCCGCTTGTACTTGCCGCAGTAGCACTCCCAGTCGCGAGTCGGTCCGAAGATCTTCTCGCAGAACAGGCCGTCCTTCTCCGGCTTCAGCGTTCGGTAGTTGATGGTCTCCGGCTTCTTTACCTCGCCGAAGGACCACTGGCGGATGTCTTCGGCGGTGGCCAGGCCGATGCGGAGCTCGTCGAAGAAGTTGACGTCAAGCACGTGTGTCAATCCTTATGGTTCGTCCCGTCGCACGGGGGAAGACCCACGACGGGAGCATTGAATCCATGAATCGGGAGCGGGGGCCGCCGGGCCGGTTTCCACTTGTCAAGCCCGGTCCGGCGGCCTTCACTCAGACTTCTTCGACGCTGCTCGGCTCACGCCGGGACAGGTCGATGCCCAGTTCTTCGGCGGCCCGGAAGACGTCCTCGTCCGTGTCGCGCAACTCGATGTTGTTGCCGTCGCTGGAAAGCACCTCGACGTTGAGGCAGAGCGACTGCATCTCCTTGATGAGCACCTTGAAGGACTCGGGGATGCCCGGCTCGGGGATGTTCTCGCCCTTGACGATGGCCTCGTAGACCTTCACGCGGCCGAGCACGTCGTCGGACTTGATGGTGAGCAGCTCCTGCAGCGCGTAGGCCGCGCCGTAGGCCTCCAGCGCCCAGACCTCCATCTCGCCGAACCGCTGGCCGCCGAACTGGGCCTTACCGCCCAGGGGCTGCTGCGTGATCATCGAGTAGGGGCCGGTGGAGCGTGCGTGCAGCTTGTCGTCGACCAGGTGGTGCAGCTTCAGGATGTACATGTAGCCGACCGAGACCGGGTGCGGGAACGGCTCGCCGGAGCGGCCGTCGAACATCCGCGCCTTGCCCGAGCTGCCGACCAGCTGGACCCCGTCCCGGTTCGGCAGGGTGCTGCCGAGCAGTCCGGTGATCTCGTCCTCGCGGGCGCCGTCGAAGACCGGGGTCCCGACGTTGGTGCCCGGGTCGGCCTGGTCCGCGCCGATCGCGCGCAGCCGGTCCTTCCACTCCTCGTCGTTGCCCTCGACCTTCCAGCCGGTCTTGGCCACCCACCCGAGGTGGGTCTCCATGACCTGCCCCGGGTTCATCCGGGAGGGGACGCCCAGCGGGTTGAGGATGATGTCGACCGGGGTGCCGTCCTCGAGGAACGGCATGTCCTCCTGCGGCAGGATCTTGGCGATGACGCCCTTGTTGCCGTGCCGGCCGGCCAGCTTGTCGCCGTGGGTGATCTTGCGCTTCTGCGCCACGTACACCCGGACCAGCTGGTTGACGCCCGGGGGCAGCTCGTCGCCCTCGTCGCGGTCGAAGATCCGGACGCCGATGACCTTGCCCTCTTCGCCGTGCGGCACCTTGAGGGACGTGTCACGCACCTCGCGGGCCTTCTCGCCGAAGATGGCGCGCAGCAGCCGCTCCTCCGGGGTCAGCTCGGTCTCGCCCTTGGGCGTGACCTTGCCGACCAGGATGTCGCCGGGGACGACGTCCGCGCCGATCCGGATGATGCCGCGGTCGTCGAGGTCCGCCAGGACCTCCTCGGAGACGTTCGGGATGTCCCGGGTGATCTCCTCGGGGCCGAGCTTGGTGTCCCGGGCGTCGACTTCGTGCTCTTCGATGTGGATGGAGGACAGCACGTCCTCCTGCACGAGGCGCTGCGACAGGATGATCGCGTCCTCGTAGTTGTGGCCCTCCCAGGGCATGAAGGCGACCAGGAGGTTCTTGCCGAGCGCCATCTCGCCCTGCTGGGTGCACGGTCCGTCGGCGAGCACCTGGCCCACCTCGACCCGGGCGCCCTCGTCCACGATCACCTTCTGGTTGAAGGAGGTGCCCTGGTTCGAGCGCTGGAACTTGGCCACCCGGTAGGTGGTCTGGGTGCCGTCGTCGTTGGCCGTGCTCACGTAGTCGGCGGTCACCTCGGTGACCACGCCGGCCTGGGCCGCGGAGACCACGTCGGCGGCGTCCACCGCGGCGCGGTACTCCATGCCGGTGCCGACCAGCGGGGACTCGCTGCGCAGCAGCGGCACCGCCTGGCGCATCATGTTCGCGCCCATCAGCGCCCGGTTGGCGTCGTCGTGCTCCAGGAACGGGATCATCGCGGTCGCGACGGACACCATCTGGCGCGGCGAGACGTCCATGTAGTCGATCTCGCTGCCGGGCAGGTAGTCCACCTCGCCGCCGCGGCGGCGCACCAGGACGCGGTCGTCCGCGAAGGTGTCGTCGGCGGTCAGCGTGGAGTTCGCCTGGGCGATGATGAAGCGGTCTTCCTCATCGGCCGTCAGGTAGTCGATGTCGTCGGTGACCCGGTCGCCCACGACCTTGCGGTACGGGGTCTCCACGAAGCCGAAGGCGTTGATCCGCCCGTAGGAGGCCAGCGAGCCGATCAGGCCGATGTTCGGGCCTTCCGGGGTCTCGATCGGGCACATCCGGCCGTAGTGGGACGGGTGCACGTCGCGGACCTCGAAGCCGGCCCGCTCACGGGACAGACCGCCGGGGCCAAGCGCGGACAGACGCCGCTTGTGCGTCAGGCCGGAGAGCGGGTTGGTCTGGTCCATGAACTGGGACAGCTGGCTGGTGCCGAAGAACTCCTTGATGGAGGCGACGACCGGCCGGATGTTGATCAGGGTCTGCGGCGTGATCGCCTCGACGTCCTGGGTGGTCATCCGCTCGCGCACGACCCGCTCCATGCGGGCCAGGCCGGTGCGGACCTGGTTCTGGATCAGCTCGCCGACGGTGCGCAGGCGGCGGTTGCCGAAGTGGTCGATGTCGTCCACCTCGACCACGACGACCGGGGCGCCCTCGCGGGCGGGGGCCATCTCGGTCTCGCCGGCGTGCAGCTTGACCATGTAGCGGATCGTGGCGACGACGTCGTCCACAGTCAGCACGCCGTCGTCGATCCCCTTGTCGACGCCGAGCTTCTTGTTGATCTTGTAGCGGCCGACCTTGGCCAGGTCGTAGCGCTTCGGGTTGAAGTAGAGGTTCTCCAACAGGTTCTGCGCGGCCTCACGCGTCGGCGGCTCGCCCGGGCGCAGCTTGCGGTAGATGTCGAGCAGCGCGTCGTCCTGGGTGGCCGTGTGGTCCTTCTCCAGGGTCTGGCGCATCGACTCGTACTCGCCGAACTCCTCCAGGATCTTGGCGTCGTCCCAGCCGAGCGCCTTGAGCAGCACGGTGACGTTCTGCTTGCGCTTGCGGTCGATGCGCACGCCGACCAGGTCGCGCTTGTCGATCTCCAGCTCCAGCCAGGCGCCCCGGGACGGGATCACCTTGGTGCTGAAGATGTCCTTGTCGCTGGTCTTGTCGACCGAGCGCTCGAAGTACACGCCCGGGGAGCGCACCAGCTGCGAGACCACGACGCGCTCGGTCCCGTTGATGATGAAGGTGCCCTTGTTGGTCATGAGCGGGAAGTCGCCCATGAACACGGTCTGGGACTTGATCTCGCCGGTCTCGTTGTTGGTGAACTCGGCGGTGACGAACAGCGGCGCGGCAAAGGTGAAGTCGCGCTCCTTGCACTCGTCGATCGAGTACTTGGCCGGCTCGAAACGGTGGTCGCGGAAGGTCAGCGACATAGAGCCGGAGAAGTCCTCGATGGGCGAGATCTCCTCGAAGATCTCCTCGAGGCCGGAGGCGGTCGGCACTGCGACGCCCTGGGCCTGCGCGGCGGCGACCCGGTCCTTCCAGACCTGGTTTCCGACCAGCCAGTCGAAACTCTCGGTCTGCAGCGCAAGAAGGTTCGGAACCTCAAGCGGTTCACGGATCTTGGCGAAGGAGACCCTGCGGGGGGCTGTACTTGAACTGTTCTGGTTAATACCGTTCACGGCGGTGCGCGAGGCGACGGTGGCCAAGGTGACGGGGTCCTTCCGAGGGCTCGGACTCACTGCGCGCCGCCGAGGGGTCATTCATGCCCCCGCATGGAATGCGCTTCGGATGATGTCGGACGGCCTGGTGGAGGAGTGACCGGCCGACTCCGGAGCGTGCGGGGATGATAGAAGGCAGCGCAAACGAGCAGTGTAGCCGAAAGGCCAACTGCTGTCGAGCCCGGTTCCTCGACTGTGCAAAGTTCCAGGTCAGCGGCTACCGGACCGTTCCGGGGCGACCTAGCGCCCCGGAGAAGTCACCTCGTGCGCCGCGGCGCCCTCGGATGGGCCGCCGCGCACAGGGAGCAAGCTACTCCTCGCCGCCGACAGGGAACTCGAACACGAGTCCTCGTACCGGGTCCGACTTCAGTCCGCGGCCCGGACCCCCGACGTGCGCTGCCTTGAGGGGCCGGTCGCGGTGCAACCAGACGTCCGAAGAATCGCGCGCCCAGGGCTTTTCGTCAAGAGTTACCGGCCGCCAGGAGTGTCCCCGCGCCGGTCAGCGCACGACCTGCATGATCGTCCGAGCGGCGGACCCTGCGGACTCTCACTCCGGAGAGTGAACAAGATGACCCTTTAGGGTGCACAAAGCCATCAGCCCGTGGAGTTCCGCGAGCCCTGCGCGCGCAGAAGTCCGGAAACGCCGCAGGAGCGCGACCCGAAACGGATCGCGCCCCTGCGCACTTCAATGCACCCATCCGGCGAAACTGCTCGCCAGAGCGGGAAACTACTTGACGGTGACGCCCGCGCCGACGTCCTTGAGGGCCGTGGCGGCCTTCTCGGCGGTCTCCTTGTTGACCTTCTCCAGCAGGACCTTGGGGGCGCCGTCGACGACGTCCTTGGCCTCCTTCAGGCCCAGCGAGGTCAGCTCGCGCACGACCTTGATGACCTGGATCTTCTTCTCGCCGGCCGACTCGATGATGACATCGAACTCGTCCTGCTCGACAACCTCGTCGACCGGGGCGGCCGGGCCGACCGGGCCGGCGGCGGCGACCGGGGCGGCGGCCTTGACGTCGAAGGTCTCCTCGAACAGCTTCACGAACTCGGAGAGCTCGATCAGCGTCAGCTCCTTGAAGGACTCAATGAGCTCTGCGTTGCTCAGCTTCGCCATGATCGGCGTTCCTTTCGGTAAGACAGACAGGTGGGGGCGGGACTACTCGGCGGGCGCGTCGGACGGGACCGCATCCGTCGGCTCCGCGTCTGCGGGTGCGTCGGACACGACGGCGTCGGACACGGCAGCGCCCTGCTCGACCTTGGCGCGCAGCGCGTCCGCGGTGCGGGCGAACTGGGTCAGCGGCGCCTGGAAGAGCGCCGCGGCGTTCGCCAGCGTCGCCTTCATCGCGCCGGCGGCCTTGGCCAGCAGGACCTCGCGCGACTCCAGGTCGGCGAGCTTGGTGACCTCGGCGGCGGACAGCGGCCTGCCGTCCATCACCCCGCCCTTGATCACCAGCAGCGGGTTCGTCTTCGCGAAGTCGCGCAGACCCTTGGCCGCCTCCACCGGGTCGCCCTTGATGAAGGCGATGGCGGACGGTCCGGCCAGCAGGTCGCCCAGACCCTGGATGCCGGCCGCGGTGGCGGCCCGCTGGGTCAGGGTGTTCTTCACGACGGCGTACTGCGTGTCCGCGCCCAGGGAGCGACGCAGCTCCTTGAGCTGCTTCACGGTGAGCCCGCGGTACTCGGTCAGCAACGCCGCGCTGGAACCACGGAAATGCTCCGTGATCTCCTCGACGGCGGCCTGACGCTCAGCCTTCGCCATGGCCCTCCTTCCGGGACGGTCGGTTTCACGACCGCCGGTCTTCACGGAAGGCCCGTCCCCGGACGGCGCCGCCACGAGGGCGGAGTCACCGGGAAACGGAAAAGCCCCAGCGCAAGCGCACGGGGCGAACCGCGCCGAACCCGCTCGTACGAGCAGGGAACCGAACGCGAGGAACCACTCCACACACCTGCGCGGGCCGCCTGCGCCAGGCCTCTACGAGGCTGTGCAGGACCTTCGGCAGCCAGTCCGTCCGGGGTGAACCGGGCAGGCTGGTGCGACCAGCGGTCATCGGATTGGTCCCAATGTACGGGACGGCCGGGCCGGACACAAAATCCGTGTCCGCCCGGCCGTGCCCTGCCGTGCGCCGGACTCAGGAGCCTGGTTCCGGCGCGACGCGCGTCCTGCCGTGGATCAGCCGGTGCCGGTGGTGCTCAGGTTGCCCATCAGTGAACTGACGTCACCGACCTGGTCGGCGGGCGGCGCGGTGATCGACACCGGCGCCCCCCAGCCCGACATGTGCATGTCCACCTTGGTCGCGCCCACGGAGCTGGTCGCGCTGACCTGCTCGCGCACCGGCAGGCCGTCGGAGGCGACCCAGACGTCGATGGTCTCGGTGGTGACCCCGCTGTCCTTCAGCATCGACTTGAGCTGCGTGATCTGGGCCGAGGTCAGGTTCTTCGCGGCCTGCGAGCTGTCGAAGGCGGTGGCCGGGTCGACGGTGCCGGCGTAGTGCGTGGTCTGCACGCCGTCCACCGTCTCGGTGCCGACCTTGTGCACGTCGCCGGAGGCCAGCAGCGGCTGCAGCTGCGAGGTCGGGTCGGTGTTCTTCGCCGAGTCGATCATCGCCTGGAAGGTGGATCCGAGCGAGCCCATCGAGGACAGGCTCAGCTTGGCCCAGGTCTTGCCGCCGAGTTCGGCGGACAGCGCCGGGATCTTCACGTAGAGCGTGTCGCCGATGAGGACCTCGGAGATGTCCATGCCCGAGAGCGCCATGTTCATCGACATCTCGAGGTTGGACCCGAACTGCTCCTGGGCGTTCATCGTCCCGCTCACGCCGGCGCTGGAGAGGGTGCCGGTGATGTGCACCGTCTTGTCCCCGGAGGCCTTGGTCAGCGCGGCCTGGATCTCCGCGACCGGGGAGAGCTGCAGCGGGTTGGACCCGCCGCCTGCGGCCGAGCCGCTCGAGCCCTTGGCCGCGCTGGTACACCCCGTGATCGCCGCGAGTGCGACGGCCGCGCCCCCGGCGATGAGGCCGATTCTCTTGTGCATGAGCCAGAACCCTCCCATGGCGAGGGGCACGCCCCCTCACCGGTCCGACTTTCACGGTACGCCGCCGCGCCCACGGCGGCAGCGTCCGTGCAGGACTGATACGAAGCCCGAATGATCGCCCGTTCGGGCAGCCGGACGGGCCCGCACGAGAACGGCCCCGCCGGCACCGGAGACCGGTGCGGCGGGGCCGTGGGAGCCCGGCGGAGGGCCGCTGTCAGCCCTCGTCGTCGCTCAGCAGGGAGCGGGTGCGGTTCGGGTCCACCGGCACGCCGGGGCCCATCGTCGTGGTGAAGGTGATCTTCTTCAGGTACCGGCCCTTGGACGCGGACGGCTTGACCCGCAGGATCTCGTCGAGCGCGGCGGCGTAGTTCTCCACCAGCTGCTCGTCGGTGAACGAGGCCTTGCCGATGATCAGGTGCAGGTTCGCGTGCCGGTCCACCCGGAACTCGATCTTGCCGCCCTTGATCTCGTTGACGGCCTTGACCACGTCCGGGGTCACGGTGCCGGTCTTCGGGTTCGGCATCAGCCCGCGCGGGCCGAGCACCCGGCCGAGCCGGCCGACCTTGCCCATCAGGTCCGGGGTGGCGACGACGGCGTCGAAGTCGAGGAAGCCCTTGGAGACCTGGTCGATCAGCTCGTCGCCGCCGACGAAGTCGGCGCCCGCCGCGCGGGCGGCCTCAGCACGGTCGCCGGTGGCGAAGACCAGGACCCGGGCGGTCTTACCGGTGCCGTGCGGGAGGATGACGGTCGAGCGGACCATCTGGTCGGCCTTTCGGGGGTCCACCCCGAGCCGGAGGGCGACCTCGACGGTCGCGTCGAACTTCACCTTCGAGCCGGCCTTGGCGAGGCGCACGGCCTCGATCGGGCTGTAGAGGGCGTCGCGGTCGATCGTGGCCAGTGCGGCCTTGTAGTTCTTGCTGCGCTGCATTTCCTGCTCCTGGAAGTCGGGTACGGAGTCGTGGTCGCTGCGGGCCGCGCGAGGCCCTACCACGGGTCGGCCGCGTCCGCCGGGCTGCTCCGGGTGTTCCGGTCCAGTCCGGGGTCGGGCCCGGTTCAGCCCTGGACGGTGACGCCCATCGAGCGCGCGGTACCGGCGATGATCTTCGCCGCGGCCTCGATGTCGTTCGCGTTCAGGTCCTCCATCTTGACCTGGGCGATCTCGCGGACCTGGGCCTGCGTCAGGACGCCAACCTTGGTCTTGTTCGGGACGGCGCTGCCCTTGTCCAGGCCGGCGGCCTTGAGGATGAGCCGGGCGGCCGGCGGGGTCTTGGTGACGAAGGTGAAGGAGCGGTCCTCGTAGACCGAGATCTCCACCGGGACGATCTGCCCGCGCTGCGACTCGGTCTCCGCGTTGTACCGCTTGCAGAACTCCATGATGTTGACGCCGTGCTGGCCCAGCGCGGGGCCGACCGGCGGGGCCGGGTTCGCCATACCGGCCTTGATCTGCAGCTTGATGATCGCTGCGAGCTTCTTCTTGGGAGGCATGCTCCGGGTCCTCACTGTGGAATGAATGCCTGTGTCGCTGACACGCGGCAGCCCCGCTCGCCTCGCCAGGCGGTGTCGGGGGGATGAACGCGCGCCGCTCCGCCATGTCAGTGGCAGGGAGCGACTAGCCAGGTTACCCGAAGGCCGCGGCCCCGACCAAAACGCGTCCTCGGCGCCGACCGGGCACGTCACGTCCCGACGGCTCAGCCCGCGGCGCCGAACCATCTGGCCAGCGCCTCGCGCAGGCCGTCGTCGACAGGCTGTTGCGACGGTCCGTCGGTCGCGGCCCAGGCCACGTAGCCGTCGGGGCGCACGAGCGCGGCCGCCAGCGGGAGGGACTGGTCCGCGGCCTCGGCGCGCACGACGTCGATCCGGTCCCGCCAGCCCTCGGCCGCCGCGGCCACCGCCGCGCCCTCGGTGAAGTCCACGAGCACCGCCCGGCCGGCCCGCTGGCGTTCGGCGATCTGGGTCCAACCGTCCGCGATATGCGGCTGCAGGTCCGGAAGCCACTGCGAGACCAGCGGATCCGAGCCGTCGCCGCCGAGGTCGTAGCGCACGTCCGTGCCGGCCATGAGCTCGGCGATGCGGCGGCGGTTGTTCTCGTCCTCGAGCAGCTCGGCCAGAAGGTCGCGCGCCGAGCTGATGTCCGATCCGGGGCGCATGAGCGCCATCTGAGCGCGGGTCTGCATGATGACCCGCCGGCTGAACGGCGCCCGCTCGGACTCGTAGGTGTCCAGCAGCCCGTCCGGGGCCCGGCCGCGGAGTTCGGCGGCGAGCTTCCAGCCGAGGTTGAGGGCGTCCTGCATGCCGAGGTTCAGCCCCGGGCCGCCGACCGCGGAGTGCACGTGCGCGGCGTCCCCGACCAGCAGCACGCGCCCGACCCGGTAGGTCTCGGCCTGCCGGGAGCTCACCCCGGAGAGCCGGTTGAGCAGGTGCGGGCCGGAGGTCGGAGCGGGGCTCATCGGCAGGTCCGTGCCGAGCAGGCGGCGTAACCCGGCCCGGAGGTCCTCGAAGGTCATCGGCACGCTGTCATCGGCCGGCGGCTGGTCCCACTCCATGACGGCGACGAGGTGCACGCCCGAGCCGGGAGGCAGCATCGCGAAGGTGAAAATGCCGCCGGGCAGCCGGATGTGGGTCAACGGCCGCAGCGGTACGTCCACCTTCACCCCGGGCAGGACGAGCAGACCCGTCTGCGGGTCCAGCAGCGACTCCGGGATGATGGCGTTTCCGAGCAGGGCCGAAAAACCCTCGTCGGTCGTGCCCGGGAACGCGATCCCCGCCTGCCTACGCACCGAGCTGTGCCCGCCGTCGGCTCCGACCAGGTAGCGCGTGCGCACCTGATAGGCGCCTTCGGGACCGTGCACGTCGACGGTGACGCCATCGCCGTCCTGCTCGAATGCGACCACTTCGTGTGCTCGGCGCAGTTCGGCGCCGAGCTCAAGCGCACGCTGTTCGAGCACCTCCTCGATGCGCACCTGCGGCACCGGCAGGATGTGCAGCGGGTTGCCTTTCAGGCCCCGCAGATCCAGCGGGATGCCGCTGAACTGGGAGCCGGGCACCGGTACCGGGGGCCCGGGCCGCCCGGCGAGCGGCTCATACAGCCCCCCGCAGGTCCAGCGCCTCGACCACCCGCCCGACCATCCCGTTCGCCCTGGGCGTGGTGCTGCGTTCGGCGAGCCGCTCCAGCACCAGCGGACGCACGCCCGCCAACCTCAGCTCGCAGGCCAGCAGCAGCCCGTTCGGGCCGCCGCCGACGATCACGACGTCGGCGGTCATCGGCAGTCCCCTCGGATGCGCCCCATATCGCAGAACCCTACTACCCCGCCGCGGCCGCCGCACCACAAGCGGTCACCCGACCGGTACACAGCGTCGGGAAAACCGAGAGGGGCCCCGCCGGCGCCAAGCGCGCCGACCGGGGCCCCTCTCCGCGTTTCGGAGTGCCAGTTCTGCTGGCTGTGCCAGTTCTTCTGGCTGGGCTAGTTCTTCTGGATCTGGGTGAAGGACAGCTCGACCGGGGTCTCCCGGCCGAAGATCTCCACCAGGCCCTTGACCTTCTGCGAGTCCGCGTTGATCTCGTTGATGGTGGCCTGCAGGGTGGCGAACGGGCCGTCGATCACGGTCACCGAGTCGCCGACCTCGAAGTCCAGCACCTTGACCTCGATCGGGGCCTTGGGCGTGCCGTCCGCCTCCGGCTGGTCGGCCAGCAGGATCTTGGCCACCTCGTCGGTGGTCAGCGGGAACGGCTCGTGGGCGTTGCCGACGAAGCCGGTGACGCCGGGGGTGTTGCGCACCGCGCCCCAGGAGTCCGGGGTCAGGTCCATCCGGACCAGCACGTAACCCGGGAACTTGTTGCGCTTGACCTTCTTGCGCTGCCCGTTCTTGACCTCGACGGCCTCCTCCATCGGCACCTCGATCTGGAAGATGAAATCCTCCATGTTGAGGGACTGGATACGGGTCTCCAGGTTCTGCTTCACCCGGTTCTCGTACCCCGCGTAGGAGTGCACGACGTACCAGTCGCCGGGCGCGCGGCGCAGCGCCTCGCGCAGCTCGTCGATGCCGAGCGGCACCTCCGGCTCGGCCACGTCGGCCGACTCGGGCGCCTCGTCCACGTCGGTTTCGTCCTCGTCGACCCCGGCCGCTGCCGTGTCGATTTCGGCCTCGGCCGTGGCCGGCGCGGTCTCGACGGGGTCGTCGGCGGCGTCAAACCCGGGTTCCGCCACCAGGGCGTCCCGCTCGTCGAACTTCGCCGAATCGGTCATGTCGGACACTGCGGCCTCTTCTTCCTTCTGCTCGCGTCTGCACCGTGCGGCGCGGCGCGCCGAAACGCGCCGTCGCCACAACTCACTGGGTCCAGATTAGCCGGTGCGAGGGGTGCGAACCGCCGGACCGGGCCACGCGGGGGTCCGGAGCCGGGGCCGATCAGCCGAAGACGGCCTGTACGGCGTGGGTGAGACCGAAGTCGATCAGCGCGACGATGCCGATGATGCACAGCACGAAGACGATGACCACCGAGGTGTACGTGAACAGCTCGGTGCGGGTCGGCCAGACCACCTTGCGAAGCTCGGCGACGACCTGCCGGTAAAACAGCGCGGGCGAGGTCCGCTTCTTGCGCGGGGCCTTCTTCTCCGTGCTCGCCGTGGTCCGCGCCCTGGCCTTGGCCTTCGCCTTGTCGGCCCGGCGCTCGGATCGGGACTTCTTGTCCTTGGACCTGGTCTTCTCGGCGGCCTTCAGCTCGGCCGCATCCCGCGGCTCGACCTCAGCGGAGGCCCCGTCCAGGTCCTCGGCGTCGCTGCGCGTCTGGCTCACCTGCTACCTCACCCTGATCCGTATGAGTTGCGCTATGCACCGCACAGCGTACGACGCAAGCCGCGCCAGGGCCACCTTCGCTTGTGAAGGCTGCCCTGGCGCGGCCGGGTTTTCCTGCGTTCACTGCCACTGCAGGGCCGGAGGGACTTGAACCCCCAACCCCCGGTTTTGGAGACCGGTGCTCTGCCAATTGAGCTACGACCCTATTCATCCCCGAAGGCACCCGAGGCGTGGCCTCGGCGGGGACGCTGGAAGTCTAGACGGTGCGGCCGCGCCGAGTCGAATGAGTAGCCCTCCCGGACAGGCGGGCGTGTCCGGCCCGCCGGACGGCGCAGATCGGCGCGGATCGGCCGAACTGCGCTGCGGCCACCCGCCCCGAAGTGACACCATGTCCGGTGTCGCCGGTCGACGTCGATCGCGGCGCACCATCGCAGCAACGACAGCTGGAGCACAGTTTCCGATGAACACCGGCGCCACTCCCCAGTCCCCCCTCCCGCGCATCTCGCACCGGATCGGCTCGATCGCCGAATCCGCGACGCTCGCCGTAGACGCCAAGGCCAAGGCCCTGAAGGCGGCCGGGCGCCCGGTGATCGGCTTCGGCGCCGGAGAGCCCGACTTCCCGACGCCGGACTACATCGTCGCGGCGGCGGTCGAGGCGGCGCGCAACCCCAAGTACCACCGCTACACCCCGGCCGGGGGGCTGCCGGAGCTGAAGTCGGCGATCGCCGCGAAGACCCTGCGCGACTCGAAGGTCCGCTTCGAGGCGGCCCAGATCCTGGTCACCAACGGCGGGAAGCAGGCGATCTACAACGCCTTCGCCACGCTGCTGGACCCGGGTGACGAGGTCATCGTGCCGACCCCGTTCTGGACCACCTACCCGGAGTCGATCCGGCTGGCCGGCGGAGTGCCGGTCGAGGTGGCGGCGGACGAGACCGCCGGGTACCTGGTGACGGTGGCCCAGCTGGAGGCCGCCCGCACCGAGCGCACCAAGGTGCTGCTGTTCGTCTCGCCGTCGAACCCGACCGGCGCGGTGTACACCCCCGAGCAGGTCGCCGAGATCGGCCGCTGGGCCGACGAGCACGGGCTGTGGGTGCTCACCGATGAAATTTACGAGCACCTGGTCTACGGGGACGCGCAGTTCGTCTCGATCCTGGCCGCGGTGCCGTCCCTGGCCGACCGCTGCGTCGTGGTGAACGGGGTGGCGAAGACCTACGCGATGACCGGCTGGCGGGTGGGCTGGCTGGCCGGCCCGTCCGACGTGGTGAAGGCCGCGACGAACCTGCAGTCGCACGCGACCTCGAACGTCTCGAACGTGGCGCAGGTCGCTGCGCTCGCCGCCGTGTCCGGCGACCTGTCGGCCGTGCACGAGATGCGGACCGCCTTCGACCGGCGCCGGCAGACCATGGTGCGGATGCTGAACGAGATCGAGGGCGTCGAGTGCCCCGAGCCGTTCGGCGCGTTCTACGCCTACCCATCGGTGAAGGGCGTGCTGGGCAAGGAGCTGCGCGGCCGGACGATCGGCACCTCCGCCGAACTGGCCGCGGTGATCCTGGACGAGGTCGAGGTGGCCGTGGTGCCCGGCGAGGCCTTCGGCCCGTCCGGCTACCTGCGGCTGTCCTACGCGCTGGGCGACGACGACCTGGCCGAGGGCGTCACCCGGATCCAGAACCTGCTCGCCGAGGCGAAGTAGTAGAAGAACGCAGAACCGTAGCCGCTCGGCGCCTCGGCGCACGCGACGAAGCCGGCTGACATGCCGTCAGCTGACGCACAGTAAGCCTGTAACGCACGGAGGGCCGGTCCCCGGCGGCGACTGCCGGGACCGGCCCTCCGTGCGTTCAGGGACCGTCTGGAGCGTTTGGAGCGTTTGGAGCGTTTGGAGCGCTGGCGCTAGAGCGTCACGCTGGCGCTCAACGTCGCCGCGTCCCGCTTGCGGTTGGGCACCAGGAACATCGCCAGCGCGGCGACCACCAGGACCGCCGAGCCGGTCAGCACCGCCGGGTGCATGCCGTTGAGGAAGTGCTGGCCGGCGGAGAGCGACCTGGTCGGGCCGTAGCCGCCCTTGGCCGCGAAGATCGCGCCCATCACGGCGATGCCGAGCACTCCGCCGAACTCGCGGATGGCGTTGTTGATCCCGGAGGCGATGCCCTCCTCGTGCCGCTGCACCGAGCCGAGCACCAGGTTGGCGATCGGGGCGAAGAACAGCGCGTTGCCGATGCCGCCGAAGACCAGGCCGGGCAGCAGGTGCGAGTACGGGACGCCCACCGTGCTCACCTGGGCCAGCCAGCCCAGCCCGGCGGCCTGGAACAGCAGGCCGACCGCGACGATCGAGCGTCCGCCGATCCGGTCCGAGAGCATCCCGGCCAGCGGCGCGAGGAACATCGGCATCGCGGTCCACGGCAACATCCGCACGCCGGAGGCCAGCGGGGAGTAGCCCCAGATCAGCTGGAAGGTCTGCACCAGGAAGAAGACCGAGCCGAACATCCCGAAGAACATCAGCAGCGAGGCCAGGTTCACCAGCGGGAAGGAGCGGCCGCGGAAGAGCCGCAGCGGCAGCATCGGGTGGTCGGTGCGGGACTCGCGCAGCACGAACCCGGCCAGGGCGGCCGCGCCGCCGATGAAGCCGGCCAGCACCTGCGGGCTGTTCCAGCCGATCGCCCCGCCGCGGATCAGGCCCAGCACGATGCCGAACAGGCCCAGGCTGACCAGTGCGTTGCCGAGCAGGTCCAGCTTCTGGGCAGGCCCGCGGCTCTCGGTCAGCCAGACCCGGGACAGCGGAATGACGACCAAGCCGATCGGCACGTTCAGCCAGAAGATCCACTGCCAGGACGCGCCCTCGACCACCGCTCCGCCGATCACCGGTCCGAGCGCGATGGCCAGTCCGGCCAGCGCCCCCCAGCCGCCGATGGCCAGGCCGCGCCGTTCCGGTCGCACCGCGGCGGACAGCAGGGTCAGGGTGAGCGGGACGACGATCGCGCCGCCTATCCCTTGGGCGGCCCGCGCGGCGACCAGCACGCCGATGTTCGGGGCCAGCGCGGAGATGACGGAGGCGCCGGTGAACAGGCTCAGCCCGATGGCGAACATCCGGCGCCGGCCGAAGCGGTCGCCGAGCGTCGAGCCGGTGAGCAGGAAGACCGCGAAGGTGAGGGTGTAGGCGGAGATGGTCCACTGCAGGCCCTGGAGCCCGGCGTGCAGCGACTTCTGGATGGACGGCAGCGCCGTGGTGACCACCAGGTTGTCGAGCTGGGCCATGAACATGGCGACGCTGGTGATGACGAAGGTGCGGACCGGGTGGCCCACGGTGGCGGTTGAAGATGCGCTGTCAATCGGCGATGCAGTGCCGGCAGCTGCTGCGGTACCAGCCGGTGCGGTAATCACCTCGGACATATGGATCCCCTCCAACAAAGTAGTTATCAGTCACTAACTTGACTGGGCACAAAAATGCCCGGTCCTGACTTCAGATCAGATTCCGCGCCAGATCAGCAACGCGGCGGGCCGACTATCTCTTCAATTCGCTATTCGTTGACGGGCACGCGCTCGGTGTGCGCCTGGAGCGCTTCCAGGATCGGCATCCACTGCGGATCCATGCCGTCCAGCCGCCCGGCGGCCGCGATGACATTGCAGAACATGCCCTTCGCGAAGAAGATGACCCGGTCCTCGATGGGCAGGCCGGTCAGGCTCTCCACGTCGTTCCAGATCTCCTGCAGGCAGTGCCGGGTCTGCCGCTGGACGTCCTCGTCGTAGCAGGCCGCGAAGGTCTGCAGCTGCATCAGCAGCCACTCGCGGTGCGTCATCAGCTTCTCCTGGTACGCCGTCCCCATCGCTTCGAGCGCCTCGTGGCCGACCTTGCCGCCGGCCGCGTCGCGCATCATCTGCAGGGTGTCGTGCATGTTCCGCTCGCTGGCGGCCAGGAACAGGTCCTTCTTGGTCGGGAACAGCCGGAAGAGGTAGGGCTGCGAGACCCCGACCCGTTCGGCGATGGCCGCCGTGGTCGCGCCCTCGTAACCGGAGCGGGCGAACACGATGATGGCCTCCCTGATCACCTGCTCGCGCCGGTCCACTGCCGACATTCGGGGACTCATCTGGTCCGCCTCCTCACGCTCTTCCGGACTGCCGTTCTTCCGTCTGAGCCCTAAGTTAGTGACTGATAACTACCAAGTCAAGCCCCCGCCGGAATCCGTTCCGACGTACGGTAGCGGTCCGGGCCCGCCGGGGACCCTGGATAAGCTAGGCGACCGTGACCATCACCTTTGCTGATCTCACCACGATGCGGATCGGTGGGCCGGTCGGGCAGTTGTACACCCCCGAGTCCACCCCGCAGGTGATCGAGCTGCTCCGCGAGCACGGCGACGACGAGGACCCGCTGCTCGTCATGGGCGGCGGGTCGAACCTCGTCGTCGGCGACATCGGCTGGCACGGGGCCGTCGTCAAGATGGCCTCGACCGAGCTGGAGATCGACGGGGAGCTCGTCACCGCCGCCGCGGGCGTCGAATGGGACCAGCTGGTCCTGACCACCCTGGCGGAGGGGCTCAGCGGCCTGGAGGCCCTGTCCGGGATCCCCGGCTCGGTCGGCGGAACCCCGGTGCAGAACGTCGGTGCGTACGGCACGCTGACCTCCGAGCTGCTCGATTCGCTCTCCGTGTACGACCGCGAGACGGGCCTGCTGGAGCGGTGGACCCCGGACCGCTGCGGCTTCGGCAGCCACCGGCAGTCGGTCTTCAAGCACAGCGACCGCTGGGTCGTGGTCGACGTGACCTACCGGCTCGGGCGCGGCGCCCAGTCCAAGCCGATCGAGTACGCGCTGCTGGCCGAGAAGCTGGGGATCGACGTCGGCGGTACCGCCGCGCCCGCGGACGTGCGCGAGACCGTGCTGGAGTTGCGCCGGTCCCGGCGCATGGTGCTGGATCCCGCGGACCACGACACCTGGAGCGTCGGCTCGTTCTTCATCAACCCCGTGCTCGACGAGGTGCCCACGCGCGCCGCCGCGTGCCCGAGTTACCCCGACGTCAAGGGCGTCAAGCTCTCCGCCGCCTGGCTGATCCACAACGCCGGCTTTCCCCCGGGGTACGGGCTGGACTGGGGCAACGGCCTGGTGGGGCTCTCCAGCCGGCACGCCCTCGCGGTCACCAACCGCGGCGGCGCGACCACCTCCGACGTGATGAAGTTCGCGGCCCATATCCGGGACGGGGTCGAAGCCTGTTTCGATATTCGGCTGGGCCCGGAATGCGATCTGATCAACTGCTCCTATTGACGGACCGGGCGGGTCCCGACGGACCCCGATGATATGCTCCGTCGGTATCAGGGACATGTCGCAGCCGGCCTCAGCAGCCGAGCCGTTCCGCCTCCGCGCTCGCAGGACCGCCGCTTTCCGCACGTCTTCGTGCAGGTCGCCGGCCCCGGGTCCGCCCGTGCGCGCGGTGTCCACCACGGTGGGACGAGAGGGAGAAAGGACCAGAGGTGTTGCAGATCACCGGGACCGGCCATGCCGGAATGCGAATCGACACGGGCGCCGGGAGTATTCTGTGCGACCCCTGGGTCAATCCGGCGTTTTTCGCCTCCTGGTTTCCGTTCCCGGACAACTCCGGGCTCGACTGGGAAACCCTCGGTGACGTCGACTACCTCTACGTGAGCCATCTGCACCGCGACCACTTCGACGCGGCGCACCTGACCCGGTTCGTCTCCAAGCGGGCGACGGTGCTGCTGCCCGAGTACCCGACCGACGAGCTCGAGGACCAGTTGCGGGCCCTCGGTTTCACCGACTTCCTACGCACCGTCAGCGACGAGGTGGTCGAGCTCGACGGCGGCCTGAACGTGATGGTGCAGGCCCTGATCTCACCGACCGACGGGCCGATCGGCGACTCCTCGCTGTGGGTGGAGTACGACGGGGTGCGGCTGCTCAACCAGAACGACGCCCGCCCGACGGACCTGGTCCGCTTCACCGAGCTCGGCCGGGTGCACGCGCACCTGCTGCAGTTCTCCGGCGCCATCTGGTACCCGATGGTCTACGACCTGCCGCAGAGCGCGAAGACGGCCTTCGGCAAGCAGAAGCGGGAGCGGCAGTTCGACCGCACGTTCCGCTATGTCGACGACCTCAAGGCCGACCACGTCTTCCCGATCGCCGGACCGCCCTGCTTCCTCGACGACGCCCTGTTCCAGTACAACGACGTCTTCGGCGACGAGGGGAACATCTTCCCCGACCAGCACGCGTTCGTGGCCGAATACGCGAAGGTCGGCGGCGCGAACGCGCACGTCCTGCTGCCCGGCTCGGTCTCCCGGCTGACGGCCGACGGCTGCTCGACCACGCACCCGGTGCCGGACCTGGACGCGTTCTTCGCGGACAAGGAGCGGCACCTGCGCGAGTACCAGGAGCGGCAGCGGCCGGTCATCGAGGCGGCCAAGCTCACCTGGGAGCATCCCGAGATCGACGTGCTCGAGGGCCTGCGGGCGCAGATCGAGCCGCTGCTGGAGGAGTCGATCTACCTCGCGAAGGGAGTCGGCGGCCCGGTGCAGCTCGAGCTGACCGACCCGGCCGGCGCGGTGGTCCAGTCCATCGTGGTGGACTTCCCGAACGGCGAGGTGCGCCCGTACGCCGACGAGAAGGTGCGCTACCGGTTCCGCACCGAGCGGCGGCTGGTCGAGCACCTGCTCTACACCGGCGAGGTCGACTGGTCGAACTCGCTGTTCCTGTCCTGCCGCTTCGTGGCGACCAGGATCGGCCAGTACAACGAGTTCGTCTACGCGTTCTTCAAGTGCCTGTCCGAGGAGCGGCTCCAGTACGCCGAGGGCTGGTACGACGAGCACGAGCGCACCACGGACGCCGAGGACATCACGATGGGCGACTGGATCGTGCAGCGGCGCTGCCCGCACCTCAAGGCGGACCTGACCCGCTTCGGCATGGTCGAGGACAAGACGCTCACCTGCCAGCTGCACGGCTGGAAGTTCGACCTGCCCAGCGGCCGGTGCCTGACCAGCGCGGGACACCAGCTGCGCTCGCGCCGCGCCGACGAGGGACCGGACGCCGCGTCGTCGTGACCCGATCGTCGTGACCCGAGCCGGTCAGGCCTCGTTGATCAACACCTCGGCCGCGTCGACGAGCAGGCGACGCCCGGAGCGGATCGCCGAGAGGGTCTCCTGGAGCAGGTACTCCGCGGTCAGCGGCCGGTCGCCCCACTCGGCCCCGAACCCCACGGCGTCGACCTCCACGCCGTAGGGCAGGTGGAGCCGGCGCAGCCCCTCGAAGGCCTGGAAGGGTACGAAGACCTGCGTCGTGACCACGAGCACGCGTTTGCCCGGCCGCGGGTCGAAGCAGCGGGCCCACAGCGCGAAGGTGTCGGCGGTGTCGGGCCGGTACGGCGGGCGGCCGGTGCTCGCGGACAGCACGCAGCCGGCCGCGCGGCCGTCCCGGTAAGCGAGCTCCACCCGGCGCTCGTGCGTATAGGCCGGCTCGGTGTGCCCGGCCACCTCGTCGTCGCGGTAACGCCAGACGGGGCAGAGCAGGTCCGCCGAGGCGCAGCCACACAGGAACTCGACCTCGGCTGCGGCCAGGTCGAACTCGGCGCAGGCGGCCGCCGTCATCAGGTCGAACTCGTCGACCGCGCCGGGGGCGTAGTCCTGCACGACCGGGCGCTCGGCGGGCTCCTCGATGAGGAAGCGCGGGCTGCCGAGGAAGTCGAGCTCGCCGAGCTCGACCCCGGACTCCCGCAGAGTGGCCGAGTACCGGGCGCGCAGCAGCGGGGACTTGTAGCCGCCGCCGAGCACCAGAGTGCCGCTGTACCGGTCGAACCGGGGCGGACGCGGACTGACCAGGCCGAGCCGGTCGGTCAGGTCGAACACCCGGTCGCGCAGCTCTGCGTCGAAGTCCGCGGTGGCCGCCTGTGCGCGTTCCCGGTACTCCGCGCTGCCGCGGAAGTCGAAGTCGGCCGCAACCAGTTGTTCGAGCGCGAGCGCTCCGCGCAGCACCCCGAGCTGCTCCTGCGTCAGTCCCCTGACCTGCGCGGGGGCACCGGCGAGGAGCGGGGTCAGCCACTGCGGCAGCTCCTCGCTCGGGTGCAGCCAGCCGGGCGCGGATCCGGGTTCCGGGGCCGAACGGGAGGGCGGGCCGCCGCCGAAGGCGGCGACCAGTTCGGTCATGGATTCGCTGAAAAACCAGCCCTCCACCAGCTGGAACGCGGCGGCGGCCCGTTCGGCGGCCCGGGCGTCCGCCGCAGTCTCGAGTCTCGCTGGATTCCCTGTCACGGCCCGGAGTGTACCTTGACGCGCCCGCGGTCCACCGAGGAGCGAATCCGGGAGATGATATACGTGTGATCGCCCGGAGATCGGACCATCCGGTGACTCGTTGCGCTCACTCGGCCGCCCGCAGCCGCGGGAGCAGGCAGGTGCCCACTTTCCGGGCCGCCAGGTAGTGGCCCGCGAGATGGAAGTCGAACAGGTGGATCGCGGTCTCCCGGTCGTCGACCCCGTCGAAGGACGAGCCGACGCCCTTCGGCGGGATGGCCACCAGGTCGCCGACATCGGCGTAGTTGACCCACTCCCGCACACCGGGCGGCCGCAGGCCGCGGTCCTGCTGCGCGGCCGGCTGCAGTTTCGGGAAGACCACGTGCGGCATGGCCAGGGGGGATCCCAGGGTGACGAGCAGTTGCACGTCGATGTCCTGGTTCGCCCACAACGTCTCGTACGCGACGACCGAGCCCAGCGAGTGCGCGATGACGATCAGCGGCGGTTCGGCCGCCCGCAACTGCGCGGCGACCCGCGCGCGCACGGCCTCGCGGGCGGCGGCCTGCGGGCCGGCCAGGTACCTGGTGACCTCGCCGAAGAACCAGGCCGCGAACCGGGAGAGCACCGCCCGGGCGATCCCGCGGCGGCGCGCGAACTCGCTGAAATCCCGGCGCAGTACGAAGGTGGCATAGCCCTGGGAGTCGCCGGCCTCCTCGCCGACCTCGTCGTCGAAGAGCTCCATCCACGCGTCGAGCGCCTGCAAGGCATCCTCGTCGAGCTGCTCGATGCCGTCCTCCGCACTCTGCTTTCCCGGCTTGCGCAGCAGGTCCGCGTAGTAGGCGACGCTGATCGGCACGTCGTCGATCAATGCACCGACCGCTGCGTTCCCGCGCAGGCTCCGGCGCCAGATCGCGGCGAGCGCCTCGGCTGCGGCGTCGGGTTCGATTCCGACCTTGTAGTTGCCCACACCGTGGACTCCGACGATGCTCACCGTGCGCCCATCCCCTCTGCCGCTTCCATGACCGCTCCGGCCGGTTCCATGACCACGACGTCCCAACCGGTCCCGACGACCAGCTCTCCATCGTCCGCGATCGCGAGCGCGTTGACCGGAGCGGGCATCGCGACCGACGGCAGCGCGCTGCCGTCCGCCAGCCGCCACAGGTGCACTCCGGCCCAGTCGCCCGCGACGACCACATGCTCTCCGCGGATCACCCCCGTCGCGACCGACAGGACTCCGTCGCGCTCGACGCGCAGTGGCTGCTCGAACAGCGGCGCTCCGTCGGAGAGGCGGGTCACCCCGACCAGGTTCTCGCGCCGCGAACCGCTCACGGCGAAGCTCTCGCCGCCGACCCGTGCGACGGCGAGGCTGTCGATCCACTGTCCGTGCACGGGGACGGGATCGGACAGCGGAGCTCCGGTGGCCAGATCCCATCGCCGCAGCGCGCCGTCCGCGCCGCCGGTGACGACGAAGTCGCCTTCGAGGCCCCGGGCGACCGCCAGAGCGTAAATACTCTGATCCATGCCGGTACGGACCTCGTACAGGTACTCCCCGCTGCGCACGTCCCAGACGGACCACCTGCCATACCCGTCACCGACGACACCGACCGTCGTTACGGCGCCGCCCGATCCGTTGATCCGTCCGACGGCGAGTGAGCGCACCAGGCGCTCCCACAAGGTCTCGGTGAGTCTGCCGGTCTCCACTTCGCGCACCTGCACGCCACCGTCGCTGCCCGCGAGCACGAACCGGACGCCGTCGATCTCAGCGAGGGCGAGGGCCCGGATCGCCCCGCGGTGGCCTTCCCACGGCGGCGTCGCGACGGCGCCGTCGGCCAGGCTCCAGCCGCGCACGACGGGGTCCCCGGGATTGCCGCCGCTCAACACGACCGCTTCCCCCGCCTGCACCGCCGTGACCAGGGCCGTGACGTCGTCGGTGTGTCCGATCGCCGGCCGGTTCACGGCCGTGATCATGCCGAGATCCCACAGCCTCGCGGTGTCGTCGCCGTCAGCGGTCACGCTCACCGGTCGGCCGTTGCACTCGGCGACCGCGACGGCCGCGACGGGCTCCCGGCTGACCGGCCAGGGACGATGCAGGGGCCTGCGCCATTTCAGATCCCAGATCTGCAGCGTCCCGTCACTGCCACCGACCACGGCGACCTGCTGACGCTCTGCCAGCCTGGTCACCGCTACCGAACAGGCCGGAACGTCGAAACTCCACAGCCGCTCGCCGCCCAACGTCCAGCAGTGCAGCTCGACGCCGTCGCCGATCAACAGGAGATCGCGGTCGTCGTCGGTGTGCCAGAACGCTGCGCAGGTGGCGACCCGCGGTTCGTGGAGGAGCGTGGCGACTTCCCGGAACCCGGCCAGGTCCCAGCCCCAGAGCACCGACCGGTCCCCGCACACGGCCACGGCGATCCATCCTTGCGCGGCCGGCACCGCGAGAACGGCCCGGGCTGCGCGATCCTGCCCGGTCTCCAGCCGGATATCGTGCTCGTCCCTCGACAGCACGTCGAGGACGGCCACGCTGCCATCCGTCAGCGCCAGCAGCAGAGTCGGCCGACCGTGCAGGTAGGCGACGGCGACGCTGGACGCTTGCAGACCCGCGGCGATCGGTTCGCTTGGCGGGTAGCCGTCGGTGAGGTTCCACAGCCACACCGCGCCGTCCGGGTCGACGACGGCGGCATAGGGACGGCCGTCGAGCAGGAGCGGCGCGGCGGCCGCCACGGTCGGGGCGCTCGCCCGATCGCCCGGGGCCCCGGCGTTCATCCCGATCCGCTGCCCGGTCGTCAGATCCCACACGGCTGTCACGGTGTCGGCACCTCCGACCAGCGCGACCGGACGTCGTCCGTAGGCCGCGACGATCGCCACCTCGGCGGGGCCGTCGAGATCATCGAGCGCGTCCCGCTGGGCCGGGCTCACCTTGGACCCGGTGCCCCAGCGCGGCCGCCAGCCCGAATGGGACCTGCCGGTCAGACGGGCGCCGAACTCGTGCTCCCCGAGCCGTGCGGCATCGAGCGCGAGCAAGTCCCGGCGCGTGCTCGCGTCGGCATCGCGGTGTCGGTGCAGCGAGGCGCGGTACACGGCCGTCGTATGGCGCGCCGACTCGGTGACGACCAGGTCCAGATTCGGCACCACCCCGGCCGGATCGGCGCAACTGAGCAACTCGGGGTCGATGAGCAGTTCGTCCGCCCGGCCGATGTCCGCCGCGTGATCGACGGCGTGGCGCAGCACGTAAGGCGGGGCGTGCTCCCAGTTCAAGTCTCCGTCTGCGCCTCTGCGCTGCTCGATCATGCTCTCCAGGAGCCGATCCTTGAACGTCGGATCCGTCATGACGCCTCCGCACCGGGCGGTCGAAGAGGATGCTCCGTGAGGTAGTCGACGAGGCTCTGGTGGAAGAGCCGGTACAGCGTCGTCCTGCGTTCACCGACGTCCAGGGACATGCGCAGATAGAACTGGATCTCTTGCGGCGGACGACCGGGATGCACGTCGTAGTCCATGCTTTCCAGCAGCCGGTGGACCTGCTCCCACGGAATGCCCTCGCCCCGGGCCAGCGCCAGCGCCGCGAGCGTGGCGCGCAGCGTCCCGGGTTCGGCCCTGCCGCGCAGGTCCAGTTCGAGGACCTCGGGCAGGCTCGTCGGTATGTTGGCGAGCAGTTCCGCGATCACCGGGGGCCGACTGTCCGGACCGCCCGCGCCGAGGTGCCGTGCGAACAGGCCGGCCACGAGGAACGCCCCGGTCTCGTGGGCGCCGCGCGGCAGCTGCGAGAGCCGCTTGGCGACACCCCGGGCGAGCTGGGTGCGCGGCCCTGTCAGGCCCGGCCCCTGGAAGCGCGGCGAATCGTCCAGGATGCCCCGCACGAAGCCTTCCAGATCCGCGCGCAGCACCTCCTGCTCGACCAGGTCCAGGTCGATCAGCGCGGCCGGCTGGGAGGCCGTGTCGAACAGGTCGCGGAAGACCTCGCGCCACGGCCGGACTCCCACGAGCAGCCGGCCCCCGGTCTCCTCCAGGCAGCGGGCGAGAGGGAGCAGGAGCACCGCCTCGACGTTCTCGGCTTCCACGGATTCGTCCAGCGCGTCCACCACGATCGACGGCGGATCGGACATCCGCGCTACCGCGGCAACGAGTTCCGGTGCGCTCCAGCCGCCGTCGGGCACCGGCAGGACCAGCTGGCGCCCGATCGACGCGACGATGTCGCCGAGCCTGCGTTGGCGCGCGTGGATCGAGGCGAACGGGACGACGGGCTCGGGCTCGTACTCACCGGCGGCCCGCACGATATCCGGCCGTGTGGAGCCGTCGGCGCGGGCCGCGGCGTCCAGCGCGTGCAGGATCGGATGCGACGCGCAGACGACCGCCCCGAGCAGGGTCGACTTGCCCGAGCCCGGACCGCCGGTCACGACGCGCAACGCCGGGCCGGCTCCGCCGCGGATCCACGGCATGACGGCGTCGAGTTGCGCCTCACGTCCGGTGAAGTGGCGCCCGACCCGGTCCGCCCAGAAACCGGCCCCCGCCGCCGGGTCTTCGAGGAAGGGCAGCAGATCCGGGTGGACCGCGGTGCGGATCCGGTCCAGCGGCCGGTCCCCCGCGTAGTTGGGGTTGTCGAAGAACGGAAGTTCGGCCGTGCGCGTTCCGCGCATGGAGGTGAACGCCACCCGCTGTGCGCTGCTCGACTGCTTGTCCGTCTCGTCCTGCACGACCCGCGCGAACGCGGCGAGATCGACGTACCGGCACGACGAGTCCGTGCCCAAGCCCGTCACGGAGCACTGTCCGAGGACCTCGGCCAGTGCCGTGGTGAAGTGGCCGTTGAACGCCGGTCGGCCCGCGGTCGCGGCGGCGATCACGTGGACGGCCCGCGCTCCGGCGTCGGTCTCGTCGAGCCACTTCTGGTCCAGCGCCTCACCGGCGAAACAGAGGTCGATGAGGAACAGCGTCGGCGGGCCCTGCCAGGAATCGCTGATCCACGTGACGACATCCGTGTCGGAGAACCGCACGTCGCCGTCGGACGGCACGGCGTCGACGCGTCCTTTGCGGCGCGATACGCCGTGTGAGATGACGTGGATGATCCGGCAGGCGCAGGAGTCGTCGCCGATACATCCGCGCACTGACTCGATCATCGCGGTGCGGCCGGGTTCAGGGACCCGGGAGACGGCGTAGCCGGACCACTTGAGCTGGGCGGTCAGCGCTTCCATCCGCTCGGGCACGAAGCCCAGCGGGTCGAGGGCGAGTTCCCCGGGGGCGGGAACCTCCGTGTCGAGCCGGCTCGCCGGGAACTCGCTGACGCCCATGACGACCGCGCGGCGGTCGGGGGGACGCTCTTCCTCCTGCTCCTGCTCTGGGCTGTCAGTCATCGCTCGATCCTGATGATGCGCGGCGGTTTCAGCAGTTCGTGGCCAGGCATGAACTGGTTGGGGTCGAAGGGGCGGCGCAGCTCCGGCTGGGCGTGGCGCAGCCAGCGCTCGTAGCCCATCGGCAGTCGCCCGTCCGGGGGACGGCTGTAGCGGACCAGCGCGAGACGTGCGGGTTCGTACTGGATGTTGCCGAGGATTCCCGCGTCATTGCGCTGGGAGATCAGGTACGCCGTGGCCCCGTCCAGGTCGAGGACGGGATATCCGGGATCGTGCTCCTTGCGCAGCACGGCCGGCGTGGTCAAGTGCCGAGGCAGGACCGCGCCGGAACCGCACGGCACGAGCCGCATGCCGCTCAGCAGCGCGTAGTGCATCGCGATCCGGGTGAGTTCGGGCCCGAAGTTGGCCGCCGCGGGGAAGGAGGTCGCCTCGTGGAAGACCTCTGGCACGGCGTCCACGAGGCTGCGCATCCGTCTCTCGGCCTCGGCCCGGTCGCGCCGCTGCAGCCCCGGCTCACCCTCGGCCGCGTGCAGCGTGCCCATGAGCAGCAGGGTACGCATGTGCATCGCCCGCGTGTTGATCTCCCAGTTCCTCGTCGCGGCCCGGTGCTGTTGCTGCACCTGCGGCAGGTCGAAGTGGAGCTTGACCTGCTTCAGCAGGTGGTAGGCGTGCCCGCCGGCCTTCAGGGCGTGCCCGGCCATCGTCCGCAGATGGACGTACTCGGTCTCGCTCTGCGACTGCGCGGCGAGCCTGCGTTTCGCCGGATCGGACAACAGCATCTCCACGATCCGGGCGTGCAGTCCGGTGCTCTGCAGGTAGACCTGCTGGCTGGCTTCGAGCAGGTTGATCTCGGTGCGGTCGTCGCCGGGACGCGGCGGCCGGGCGGCCAGCCGGTCGAGCACGGCGGCGGCCTCGTGCAGCATGGCCTGCGCGTGCCCGTACTCGTGGACCTTGCTGTGCTGGATGGCGATCGCCCGCCAGATGTTCGCGGCCAGCGGCGCGTCGGCATGCCGCGCCGCGCCCAGCACCGGCAGGAACAGCTCGCCGGTACGGTGCGCCGAGTGGTTGGTCATGTCGAAGGCGAGCAGCTGGGCGCCGTCGATGAGGTCGACGAGATCGCCGTCGCCCAGGGCGCCGCCGCGGACGGTCCGGCCGATCCGCTCGGCCAGCTGCTGGGTCCGTGGTGCCCGGCGCTCGGAGAAGTCGGAGCGCAGCCGGCTGGCCCAGTGGTGCAGCAGCTCCGGATCGAGCCTCAGCCGCGCGACGTCGTACTCGGATGAGGTCCGGGCCAGGTACTCGTCGAGTTCGAGCAGTGACGCGGCGACGGACACGGCGGGGTTCGCAACAGCCTTCCCCCCGCCCCGTTCGAGTGCGCCGTTCTCCCTGTTCTCCTTCTCCGTGGGAGCCTCGGGCCGCCTGACGAGCCTGGTCGGATTCGCCGGCTTGTTCACGGCCGCCGCGTGCTTGTCGAGCAGCAGCAGGGTCTGCAGGGCGCGGTAGAACATCCGCTCCGCGTCCGGCCAGCGCCCGGTGCCGCCGAAGCCCGGGTTGACATCGTCGTACGCCAGCTCGGCCAGCGCCGCGAACTCGCGGTCCGCGCGCTGGTCCGCCGCCATCTCCCCGACCAGGTTCAAGCCCCGCGGCCGGTCGGCGTAGACCGGATCGACGGCGATCCGGTGGTCGAACTGCTCGACCCAGTGCGGCCAGGCCGCGACCCAGCGGCAGGGCACCGGCAGCGAGGCCAGGAGCTCCGGCAGGGACGGCAGCCGGGGCGCGCTGTGGGAACCGGCCGCGTGGACCGAGGCGAATTTGTGCTCGGTGCCGAGCGGCACGTCCACGGCCAGCAGGTCGCGCCAGCCCGGGAAGCGGACCCTGAGGTACTCCTCCATCCGCCAGTACACGGCCAGTCGCAGGGCCCGGTATACGACCTCCGCAGCGGCTGCGCGGTTCCGCGCCGGCGTGTCGCCCGGAAAGGTGGCGAGGACCCGGCTGCGGAAGGCCGCATCGGCGTCGGCGGGCACGATGCCGGAATAGAGGACGCCGTGCCGGTCGTAGGCGGCGAGGAACGCCTCGCGTTGCGCGTCGTCGAAGAGCAGCTGCGTCGCACGGTCGGCGATCGGGCCGAGTCCCGACGGGGGTGCGGGTGAGTCAGGGTCGCTCTGCTTCTCCAGGTGCTCGGCGTACTCCCGGGAGGCCATCGGTGCGGCATCGAGATACGGGTACGACGCGGAGGGGACCGTGACCGGCCGCGGCCCACGAGGCCCCGCGACCTCGGCGAGGGGCGCCAGCACCGCCGCGTCCTGCGCACTTGTTCGCGGGTCGAAGACCGTCTGATGCGTCCAGCCTTCGAGCAGTTCGCAGGTCTGCGCGGAGAGAGTCGCACCGTATAGTTCCGGCCGTCCGAGGAGGTTGCGCGCGAGGAACTCGATCCACGCTCCATCGGCGGTCGAGAGCGCAGCCGGCGCCTCGTCGTCGATCGCGGGGTACGGGCGCCACCCCCGGATCGATTCCCGGATCGCGGGCAGAGTCAACCACCGCCCGTCATCGCCGAACAGGCATCCGCTCAGCAGAATCCCATTCGCCGGAAAGGCGGAAAGTTCGGGCGCCAGGCCGAGGCGTATGGCATTCCACGTTTCGACGATCCACCTCAGCGGGTCCACGATCGCAGACCCCTGACCTGGACGTAGACAGGCGTAGACACCGGCCATGGACATCCCCCCACGCCGCCCGAACACCGAGAAGAATGACCCGGGACTATGCGCGGAACCGACCTACTGCGGTTCCGCCCACCACCCCACCAATTCCGCCTCACCATTTCGAATCCATGCCAAGGCTACCCGTGCCGATCCGCCTTTATGCGGGATTTCCGAAAATCCCCGGCCCCAGGGCAGAGCCCTTCCGGCTCAGGCGGTCGACGCCTGACCCGGTGTTCGTGTCTGTGTTCGTACCTACGCTCGGACAGCCGGTCAGGGCACGCGGACGATCGCGAACGACTTGCCCAGCACCTTCTGCTCGGCGCTGGTCGCGACCAGGTCCACCCGTACCTTGTTGTCGCCGAGCAGGGCGCCGATCTTGCCGGAGACCGCGATCCGGGCTCCGATACCGTCGTCCGGAACTACGACCGGACGGGTGAATCGAACCCCGTACTCGACGACCGCGCCCGGGTCGCCGATCCAGTCGACGACGATCCGGATCGCCTCGGCCATGGTGAACATGCCGTGCGCGATCACATCGGGCAGCCCGACCGCCATCGCGAATCGCTCGTTCCAGTGAATCTCATTGAAGTCACCGGAGGCGCCCGCGTACCGGATCAGGTCGACGCGATGCACCGGGAAGGTCTGCGGGGGCAGCTGCTCGCCGACGGCCAGACTCTCGTAACGCGGCATCAGGACTCCCCCGCCGTCGACATTTCCGGCTCCTGCGCCGCACGGGCGACGAGCATCCCGTACGTCGTGCAGAGCAGCTCGCCCTCCACCGTGCTCAGCTCGGCGGCGATGGTCACCATGTCGTTCCCGGCCATGGACCTGATCGCCTCGACGGTGACCACGCACACGATCCAGTCCCCCGCACGCAGCGGCCGCTGGTAGACGAAGCGCTGGTCGCCGTGCACCACGCGGGCGTAGTCGAGGCCCAGCTCGGGGTCCTTGGCGGCCTGGTCGCCGGCCGGCATGGAGAGCACGATCGGGAAGGTCGGCGGAGCGATCACGTCGGGGTGGCCGAGCTTCTTGGCCGCCTCGGGGTCCAGGTACGCGGGGTGCAGATCGCCCACCGCCTCGGCGAACTCGCGGATCTTCGCGCGGCTCACCTCGTACGGCGCGGTCGGCGGATACGTACGCCCGACGAACGACTGATCCACCGCCATGGCCCGACCCCTCCAGCTCTGCTCACTCGGACGCGTACCCGTACCCGTATTCATACACAGCGAGAAGCCGCTCCGCGCTGCGCGACGTTCTCACGGCGCAGTGCGGGCGGCTTCCGAAGAATCGCGCTGCGAGGCTAGCGGGTCTCGCGGTGGGCGGTGTGCTTGCCGCAGCGGGGGCAGTGCTTCTTCAGCTCAAGACGGTCCGGGTCGTTGCGCCGGTTCTTCTTGGTGATGTAGTTCCGCTCCTTGCACTCCACGCAGGCCAGCGTGATCTTCGGGCGGACGTCGGTAGCGGCCACGGGAGCGACTCCTACTTGCGAACGGACAGGCTGATAAACGGACTACAACAGGCTACCTGATCGAACAGGTCGCCTTGTACGTCCGCGTGAATCCACGTGCGGTACTGCCTACGTACAGTGCTGATTACTACGGTAGCGGTGACCGGACTTGAACCGGTGACACAGCGATTATGAGCCGCTTGCTCTGCCAACTGAGCTACACCGCCATGATCGACGAAGGCCCGCCGGGCGACGCTCGTTGAAAACGTCACGGGCGGGCCGCCGATCACCGAGCCCCAATACGGAATCGAACCGTAGACCTTCTCCTTACCATGGAGACGCTCTGCCGACTGAGCTATTGGGGCGAGCGAGGAAAACCTTACACGGCGGACCCCCCGCAGTGAAATCCGGTTTCGCCCGGCCGAGTGGCCGTGCGGGCCGAGCTGGGCGGACGTGCCGGTCGTCGCAAGGCCCGAAGTCCTTCGGCGGGATCCGCCGACACTGCGGCCCCGGATACGCCACCATGGGCGGCGTGACGAACGAGGCGGGGGTGCCAGAGTCCGGGGCAGGGGCCGAACCCGGAGCCGAAAACGAGATACCGCAGTGGCTGCCGCCGCTGACCGAGGCCGAGCGCCGCCTCTGGGACGCCTTCCCGTACGGCGACACGGTCGAGTACCTGTCCGGCGCCGCGGAGCTCGACGATCCCGCGCGCTCCGCCGAATGGGACGATTCGCGCACGATCCGGGCCGTCGTGATCGCGGCGCTGGCACTCGGCGCACGCAAGCCGGTCCCCGGGCGCACCGCCGGCGTCCGAATCGTCGGGGCACGCGTCGTCGGCCAGATCGAGCTGCGGCACGGCCGGATCGACGCGCCGCTGACCCTGCGCCGCTGCCGGATCGAGGACACGCTGCGCTTCGACGAGGCGGTCACCATGTCGATCGACCTCACCGGCTCGCACACCGGGCGGATCATGGCGGAGGGCGCGCACGTGCGCGGCTCGCTCAAGCTGGACGAGGCGTGGATCCACGGCGACCAGGACTTCGCCCTGCACCTGGACGAGATCACCGTGGACACGGACCTGTCCGCGCGGCAGATGCACTGCACCGGGCCGGTCTGCATGATCGGAGTGCGGATCGGGGCGGTGCTGGACCTGATCCGCTGCGAGGTCGTGCAGGCCGACAAGGTGGCGATCAACCTCGGCGGCGCCTGGATCGGCCGCAGCCTGCTGCTCGCCTACGCGCGGATCCACGGCCAGCTGCGGATGCTCGGGACCATGTGCAAGGGCATGGCGCAGTTCAGCGGCACCCAGATCACCGACGTGGAGCACGTCGCCCTCGAGGGCGAGGGCTTCACCGCCAGCGGCGACGGCTTCTTCAAGAACAACTTCCACGCACAGGGCCAGGTCTCGCTCATCGGTGCGAGCTTCGGCGGCGTGCTCTCCTTCCGCGGCGCGCAGCTCGCCTCGGTCGACGACGGTCCGGCGCTGAACTGCGGCGGCATGGTGGTCTCACGGGGCCTCTATCTCACCGCCGGCTTCCACGCGACGGGCGAGGTGCGGCTGATCGGCATCCGGGTCGGCGGCCACCTGGACCTGATCGGCATGACGAAGGAGTGCGGACCGCTCACGCTCTACCACGCGGCAGTCGCCACGATCCGCGACGGCGGCGTGGGCACCTGGCCGGAGCACGTGGTGCTCGACGGTCTGACGTACAACGCGTTCGACCCGTACTTACCCGGCAAGGAACGCGTAGAGCTGCTGCGCCGCCAGATGCACGGCTACCGTGCGCAGCCTTATGAGTTCATGGCGGCGTATTACCGCGCGCTCGGGCACGAAGAGGACGCGCGCACGATCCTGATCGAGAAGGAGCGGGTGCGCCGGGTCGGGGCGCGGCGCTGGGACCGGGCCGTAGGAGTGATCTTCGGCACACTGGTCGGCTACGGCTACCGGCCGGTGCGGGCGGTGTTCTTCAGCGTCCTGATCCAGCTCGCGGCGATCGGCCTGTTCTCGGTCGAGCGGCCCACCCAGATCCGGCCGGAGGATCACATCGTCTACTATTCAGCCCTGTATGCTGCGGACTTGTTCGTCCCCATCGTGCACTTCGGGCAGGCCGACGCGTTCCAGTCGCACGGCTTCGCGGCCGTCGTCGCGTTCATACTGCCGTACCTCGGCTGGGCCTTCGGGCTCGCGATCGTGGCCGGCGCCTCGCGCGCGCTGACCCGAGGGTCGGGCGTCCTGGGCTGAGCGGGCCGGAATAGTTTAAGATTCAACATAGTTGAGGCGACTGAACGACCCGCCGATCCAGGAGTTGAATCCCCATGACCGACCTCCACGACGTCCTCGAGCTGGACAAGAACGCCCAGGACCTGCTGTTCCGCGATGCGCGCACCGCGAACACCTTCTCCGACGAGCCGGTGAGCGACGAGCAGGTACGCGCCATCTACGACCTGGTGAAGTACGCCCCGACCTCGATGAACACCCAGCCGCTGCGGGTGGTGCTGGTGCGCACCCCCGAGGGCCGCGAGCGCCTGGTGGGCCACATGTCGGACGGCAACAAGCCCAAGACCGGCACCGCCCCGCTGACCGCGATCCTGGCCTACGACCCCGAGTTCCACGAGCACCTGCCAAGCCAGTTCCCGCACTTCCAGGGCGCGCAGGCGATCTTCAAGGACCAGCCGCACCGCCACGACACCGCGAAGCTCAACGCGCTGCTCCAGGTCGGCTACTTCATCCTCGGCGTGCGCGCCGCGGGCCTGGCCGCCGGCCCGATGACCGGCTTCGACGCCGCGGGCATCGACCAGGAGTTCTTCGCCGAGACCGGCTACAAGACCCTCGTCGTGGTCAACATCGGCCGCCCCGGCGAGAACGCCTGGTTCCCGCGCAACCCGCGCCTGGAGTTCGACAAGGTCGTCACCACCGTCTGACCCCACCGCAGCCGAGTCGTCAGCACCGCCTGAAACCAGCGCCGCCTGAACCCAGCACCGTCTGAAACCAGTGCCGTCTGCCGACAAGACCGCGCGACGACCTGCCCGCCGCGCCCCCGACCACGGTCCGCCGGAGCCCCCCTGCCCGGCGGGCCGTGGCACATCCACCGCCGCCCAGCGCGCCCGGCGCGCCCGCGAACTGCTCCGATCGAGTGATGTATATCCAATCCCAATCCATCTGACGCACCGTCAGCATATGGTTCAAGTGTTCGCATTTTTCCATGCACACATCGACCATACTTTCAAGGAATACATCATGCCCGCGCCCCCGCGTACCCGATACACCCGCGAGATTTTGACAGCAGCGGTGGCGAACTCGACGAGCCTGCGCGAGGTGCTCGACCGACTCGGAGTGCCGAACACCGGAGGGAGCCACGCCCATATCGCCCGGCGCATCCAGACACTCGGGATCGACTCGTCGCACTTCACGACGCGTCGTGCCGAACCCGCGCCGCTTCCGGTCATAGCAGGTTCGGAACTGGCCTCGGCCTTCGCGCAAGCGCGCAGCCTGGTGGGGCTCGCACGCCAGTTCGGGTTGCCTGCCACCGTTCGGACGCGCAAGCACCTGACCCTGCAGTTGGCCGACCACGACCTCGACGTGACGAAACTCGGCCACCGTCGCCTCACCCTGAAAGAGGATGTGCTGCGCCGCACTGCTGTGGAGTGCACGAGCCTGATCGGCGTGATCCGAGCGTTGGGGCTCGAAGAGTCGAACAGCAACATCCGCAGGGTACGTCGAGCTCTCGACGCCTATGCGGTCGATACGACGCACTTCGTACGCCGCGCGTGGCGTGATCCCGATCCGCGTCCGTCCAGGCTCACCACTCCCAGCAAGATTCTCTGCCGACGACCGCCCGGAAGCGCACGAGTCGGCGGTGAGCGCCTCCGGCGGGCGTTGATCGCGGCCGGAGTCGCCGAAGAGTGTGCGGGATGCGGGCTCGGCAGCACATGGCAGAACAGGCCGCTGGGGCTGGAAGTCGATCACATCAACGGAGACCGGCACGACAACCGTCCGGACAACCTGCGGCTGCTGTGCCCCAACTGTCATGCGACGACGCAGACCTACTGCCGGAAGAAGTCATCCATACCCTGACAGTGGTGCGCGAGGCGGGATTCGAACCCGCACGCCTTATAAGGGCACTGATTCCTAAGACCAGGGCGTCTGCCATTCCGCCACTCGCGCGCGACGCTTTATTGTACGACACTAGCGGGCTCGATCGCCGACCTGAGTGCCGTTCCGTGTCAGGGTACGAGGTCCGTGGGGATCAGCGAGTACATCACCATGTCCTGCTGGCCGTGGTGGGTGAAGCCGGAGTTGCGGGCCACGCCCTCGGACACGAAGCCGGCCTTTTCGGCGACGCGGCGGGAGGCGGCGTTGTCGGTGGCGGCGAAGAGTTCCACCCGGTTGAAGGCCTGGTCGCGCAGGAGCCAGCGGGCCACGGCTTGGGTCGCTTCGGAGGCGTAGCCGTGGTTACGTGCCTCGGGGGCCATCGCGTAGCCGATCTCGGTGCAGCGGCGCAGCCAGTCGGTGCCCTTTACGCCGATGCCGCCGAGGTAGCGGCCGGTGGTGGCGTCGGTGATCGCCCAGTGGATGCCGTCGCCCATCGCGCGCAGCAGGTGCGAGGTGTCGGTGCACCAGCGGCGGCCCTCCTCGACGGTGTAGGGCTGCGGTGCGGACAGCCAGCGCTTCGACACCTCGTCGCCGAACATGGCCACGGTGGGTGCGATGTCCTGCTCGCCGTGCGGGCGCAGCAGCAGCCGCCCGGTCTTGAGCTCGGTCACGGGGAAGGTGTGCGGGACGCGCATCGGGCCAGCTTCGCAGCCGTCGATCGGCGGTGTCCACGGCGGATCCCCCGCCGCTGGGCCCCGTCCGGGCCGTGCGCGCGCACATGAGAGTGGGATCACAGGCGGTCGGCGGGAAAGCGCGAGGGGCGCACCAGGACGACGTGGGACCATGGCTGCGCACGCCAAGCCTCTGTGGAGAAAGGCCCGTTCGCGATGACTGCGCAGCCCAGCGTCTCGTATTCGATCACGGTACGGCTGGAGGCCCCTGCGAAGGGCAGCGCGGTCTCCCGGCTCACCCGGGTAGTCGAGGAGGCCGGCGGCGAGCTGACCGCGCTGGACGTGTCGGGGTCCGGCAACGAGCGGCTGCGCATCGACGTCACCATCGCGGCGTCCAGCAGCGAGCACGCGAAGACGATCACCGACGCGATCGGCGGCATCGACGGGATCGAGGTCGGCCGGGTCTCGGACCGCACCTTCCTGCTGCACCTCGGCGGCAAGATCGAGATGCAGTCCAAGGTGCCGCTGCGCAACCGCGACGACCTGTCGATGGCCTACACGCCCGGGGTCGCCCGGGTGTGCCTGGCGATCGCGGCGAACCCCGAGGACGCCCGGCGGCTGACCATCAAGCGCAACGCGATCGCGGTGGTCACGGACGGGTCGGCGGTACTGGGGCTGGGCAACCTCGGGCCGCAGGCCGCGCTGCCTGTGATGGAGGGCAAGGCGGCGCTGTTCAAGCGGTTCGCCGGGATCGACGCCTGGCCGATCTGCCTGGACACCCAGGACACCGAGGAGATCATCCGGACGGTCAAGGCGATCGCGCCGGGCTTCGCCGGGATCAACCTGGAGGACATCTCCGCCCCGCGCTGCTTCGAGATCGAGCGGCGGCTGCGCGAACTGCTGGACATCCCGGTCTTCCACGACGACCAGCACGGCACCGCGATCGTGGTGCTGGCAGCGCTGACGAACGCGCTGCGGGTGGTCGGCAAGGACATCGGCGAGGTACGCATCGTCGGCTCGGGCGCGGGCGCGGCAGGGACGGCGATCCTGCGGCTGCTGCTCGACGCGGGCGCGAAGGACGTCACGGTCGCCGACTACCACGGGGTGGTGCACGCGGGACGGGACGACCTGGGCGATCCGGACTCGGACCTGCGCTGGGTGGCCCACAACACCAATCCGGGCGGCTACACCGGGACGCTGCGCGAGGCGCTGGCCGGGGCGGACGTCTTCATCGGCGTGTCCGCCCCCAACATCCTGACCGGCGCGGACATCGCCACGATGGCCCCGGGCGCGATCGTCTTCGCCCTGGCCAACCCGGACCCGGAGGTGGACCCGGCCGAGGCGCGCGAGCACGCGGCGGTGGTCGCCACCGGGCGCAGCGACTTCCCGAACCAGATCAACAACGTGCTCGCCTTCCCGGGCGTGTTCCGGGGCCTGCTGGACGCGCACGGGCACAAGGTCTCGCAGACCATGCTGCTGGCGGCCGCGCGCGCCCTGGCGGACGTGGTGAAGGAGGACGAGTTGAACGCCAACTTCATCGTGCCGTCGGTGTTCAACCCGGAGGTCGCCCCGGCGGTGGCGGCCGCGGTACGTGACGTGGCCGACGGGAAGAAGTAAGCCCGGACTACGCGGTCCGGTCAGGGGATGAGCAGGACCTTGCCGGTGGTGGCTCGGGACTCCAGGGCCGCGTGGGCGGCGGCGGCTTCGGCCAGGGGGTAGCGGGCGCCGATGGTGATGGTGAGGGTGCCCGCGCCGATGGCGGCGAACAGTTCGCCGGAGCGCCAGGAGAACTCCTCCGGCGTGTCGATGTGGTCTCCCAGCTTCGGCCGGGTCAGGAAGAGCGAGCCGCCCGCGTTGAGCCGCTGCGGGTCCAGCGGCGGGACCGGGCCGCTGGCCGCGCCGTAGAGGGCCAGCAGGCCGCGCGGGCGCAGGGAGGCGAGCGAGGCGTCGAAGGTGGTCTTGCCGACCCCGTCGTAGACCACGTCGACGCCGCGGCCGTTCTCGGTCAGCTCGCGGACCACCGCCGCGAGGTCCTCGACCTCGGTGTAGCGGATGACCTCGTCCGCGCCGACTGAACGGGACAGCGCCTCCTTCTCGGGGGTGGACACCGTGCCGATGACGCGGCCGCCGCGGGCCTTGACCAGCTGGGTCAGCAGCAGGCCCATGCCGCCGGCCGCCGCGTGTACGAGCGCCGTGTCGCCCTTGTGGACCGGCCAGGTCGAGGCGGTCAGGTAGTGCGCGGTGAGGCCCTGGAGCATCGCGGCGGCGGCCGTCTCCAGGGGAACGCCGTCGGGGACGGTCACCGCGCGCTCGGCGTCCACCAGGGTGTAGTCGGCGTAGCTGCCGGTGAGGCTGTCCACCGAGGCGACCCGGTCGCCGACCGCGAAGCCCGCCACGCCCTCGCCGACCGCCTCGACCGTGCCGGCGAACTCCTGGCCGGGGGTGAACGGCAGTGGCCGCTTGTATGCGCCCGAGCGGTGGTAAGTGTCGATGAAGTTGACGCCGGCCGCGGCCACCTTCACCAGCAACCGGCCCGGCCCGGCCTCGAGGGCCGGGCCGTCCACGTATTCGAGTACTTCCGGCGCGCCGGTTCCGGTGATGACGATCGCGCTCACTGACGCCTCCGCGGGTGCAGACCGGTGATCGATGGCATTCGGATCAAAAGGTGCGGCGGGACGGCTGACGTCGGTGCCGCCCGGTTCGTCCGAGTCGATTCGACCATGGTTGCCCGGTCAGCGCATCACTATCACTGCTTGAACTGCGTCACTGCTTGGACTGCGTCACTGCTTGGGCGGCGCGCCGAACTCGAAGCGGGCGCCCAGCGCGTTCAGCTTGTCGGCGAAGTCCTCGTAGCCGCGGTTGATCAGCGAGATGCCGTGCACGGTCGAGGTGCCCGAGGCGGCGAGCGCGGCGATCAGGTACGAGAAGCCGGCCCGCAGGTCCGGGATCTCCAGCTCGGCCGCGTGCAGCTTGGCCGGCCCGGAGATCACCGCCGAGTGCATGAAGTTGCGCTGGCCGAACCGGCACGGCGTACCGCCGAGGCACTCCCGGTACAGCTGCACCTGCGCGCCCATCGAGATCAGGGCGCTGGTGAAGCCGAGCCGCTTCTCGTAGACCGTCTCGTGCACGATGGACAGGCCCTGAGCCTGCGTCAGGGCGACCACCAGCGGCTGCTGCCAGTCGGTCTGGAAGCCCGGGTGCACGTCGGTCTCCAGCGCCAGCGCGTGCAGCGGGCCGCCCGGGTGCCAGAACCGGATCCCGGCCTTGTCCGCCGTGTCGTCGACGTCGAACGCGCCGCCGACCCGGCGGAAGACGTTCAAAAAGGTCATCATCGAGCCCTGGTGGGCGCCGCGGACCAGGATGTCGCCGCCGGTGGCCAGCGCCGCGCAGGCCCAGGAGGCCGCCTCGAGCCGGTCCGGCAGGGCCCGGTGGGTGTAGCCGTCCAGCCGGTCCACGCCGATGATCTGGATCACCCGGTTGTCCAGCACCGAGATGATCGCGCCCATCTTCTGCAGGACCGCGATCAGGTCCACGATCTCCGGCTCGGTGGCCGCGTTGCGCAGCTCGGTCACGCCCTCGGCCAGCACCGCGGTGAGCAGCACCTGCTCGGTGGACCCGACGCTCGGGTACGGAAGCGTTATCTTCGTGCCGCGCAGCCGCTGCGGGGCCTCCAGGTGCAGGCCGTCGGACCGCTTGTCCACCACGGCGCCGAACGCGCGCAGGGCGTCCAGGTGGAAGTCGATCGGCCGGTCGCCGATCCGGCAGCCGCCGAGGTCGGGGATGAAGGCGTGGCCGTTGCGGTGCAGCAGCGGGCCGCACAGCAGGATCGGGATCCGGCTCTCCCCGGCGTGCGCGGCGATCTCGGCGTGGTCGGCCCGCTCCACCGAGGTGGGGTCCAGGACCAGCTCGTCGCGCTCGTCCCCGGTGCGCACGGTCACCCCGTGCGCCTCGAGCAGACCGGTCACGATCCGCACGTCGCTGATCTGCGGCACATTGCGCAGCCGGCTCGGGCCGCTGCCCAGCAGGGCGGCGACCATGGCCTTCGGCACGAGGTTCTTCGCCCCGCGCAGGGTCACCTCGCCGGACAGCGGGGTGCCGCCGGTGATGTGGATGCGGTCCGGCCGGAACGCGGCGGCCCGGTCGGCGGATTCGGTGGGACGGGGCAGGGCGGTGACGGGTGCGCTGTTCATGGCTCCGTGTCGGCTACGGCCCGGCTGTGGGCGATCGGGCGGTCGGGATCCGGGACCCCGACCCGGCCTGTCTCCGGTGCAGTTGATCGGATTTGAGGCGGGACGAGCGCCCAGTCTGCCAGAGAGGCGCGGGGCGGTTCCAACACGCACGGCCGGGAATTCGAACATGCGCGCCGTGGGGCAGGGCGGACGAATAGGCGTGAAACGGACACCGCCATTGCCTGGCGCAGGTGCGCCACACGGGGGGTCACATCGGGCCAACACTCCGCAGCGGATGATCCGCCTGAGAAGATGACTCCATGACCGAGGTCGCGTTGACCGGGCGGCTGCTGGTCGCCACGCCGCTGCTGGTGGATCCGAATTTCGACCGGACCGTGGTGCTCGTGCTCGACCACGACGGCGACGGCACCCTGGGCGTGGTGGTCAACCGGCCGACGGCGGTGCCGGTGCGTGAAGTGCTTCCGGCCTGGAGCGAGCTGGCCGAGCCGCTGCCGATGGTCTTCCAGGGCGGCCCGGTCGCGCTGGACTCGGCGCTGGGGCTGGCCGAGCTGCGCTCGGTGCCGCGGCCGGGGGCGGGCGAACCGCTGGGCTGGCGGCGGGTGTACGGCGACCTGGGCCTGGTCGACCTGGACATCCCGCCGGAGGTGCTGGCCACGGAGATATCGGCTTTCCGGGTCTACGCGGGGTACGCGGGCTGGAGCTCGGGGCAGTTGGAGCGGGAGCTGGCCCAGGGCGCCTGGTACGTGGTCGACCCGGCCCCGGGGGACGCGTTCACCCTCGATCCGGACCGCACCTGGCGCACCGTGCTGCGCCGGCAGCGCGGCGAGCTGGCGCTGCTCTCGACCTTCCCCGAGGATCCGGCGATGAACTGACGTGCCCGGAACGGGGACGCGGACGGTGCGGCCACGGGCCCGGGAGGGTATTCGGCGTGAACCGGACCCCCTCCCAGGTCGTGGTAAACGTATACGGGCCCGGAATTCGATACTCCGTATCGCCAACCGCTCCCCAGCGGGTCGGGTCCACTCGTAGACTCGCCTCATGAGTACGGCAGCAGACACGCTCTCGGGCGGCACCGCCACGATCACCGAGGAACGCGTAGAGGTCAGCACCGACAACGGCGACCACGAGCGGTTCTCGCACTACGCGGAGAAAGAGAAGATCACCGAGGCGATGGTCCTGGGCACCCCGGTGACCGCGCTGTGCGGCAAGGTGTGGGTCCCCAGCCGCGACCCCAGCCGCTTTCCCATCTGTCCCATGTGCAAGGAGATCTTCGAGAACCCGGAGTTCTTCTACGACGACGACAAGGAACCCTCCGCCGGCGGTGAGAAGTAGCCGCGGAGGTACCGGCGACCGCGACCGCCGAACGGGCGGTCGCGTTCCCCGGATCGATCGACGAGGCGCTCGACACGATCGCGGCGCGCCCCGCTGCCACCCTCGTGGCCGGCGGCACCGAGGTGATGGCCCTGATCAACGCGGGGGCGCTGTATCCGTCCGGCCTGATCGCGATCGACCGGATCGAGGAGTTGCGCGGAGTCTGGTTCGCCGACCAGGAGATCGTGCTGGGGGCGGCGACCACGTGCGCGGACCTGATGCACAGCGACGTGCGCGGCGTGCTGCCCGCGCTGGCGCAGGCCGCCCGCTCGATCGCCGCTCCGGGTATCCGCAGCCGCGCGACGCTGGGCGGCAACCTGCTCTCCGGCAAGCGCGCGGGCGGCCCGACCGCTCCCGCTCCCGGCCGTGACCTGCTGACCGTGCTGGTCGCGCTGAACGGCGTGGCCGTGTGCCGCTCGGCCCAGGGCTGGCGGCAGCTGCCGGTGACGGAGCTGTACGCGCGCGACGGCGGCGTCGAACTGCTGCCCGGGGAGCTGCTGACCGCGCTGCGGGTGCCGCTGACCGGCGGGCCGCAGGGCTTCATGAAGGTGGGCACGCGGGGCGGGGCCTCGCGTCCGATGGTGACTTTCGCGCTGGCGGCCGACCTGTCCGCGCGCACGGTGATGTGTTCGATCGGCGGGTTCTCCCCCTCGGCGGTGCGGGTCGACCACGCCGGGCAGTGGCTGGCGGACCATGTGGACTGGGACAACGCGGCGATCCCGGAGCCGACGACGTACCCGATGTTCGCCCGGCTGATCGCCGAGGGGCTGGTGGTGCCGGACTCCGCCGGGCCGGCCGGCTGGACGACGGCGGGGGTACCCGAGGACTATCGGCAGAAGGCCGCCGAGGTCTGCGCCCGCCGGGCGCTGATCCGGGCGCTGCCCCCGGCCGGCTGGCTGGAGCAGATCCGCGAATACCAGCAGCGGGCCGAGTTCGTGCGGCACCGGGCGACCGTCGAGCGGGCGGAGCGCGGGCTGCCGGCCGAGCCGCCGGTACCGCACCCGCAGCAGCAGCCGGAGTCACAGCCACAAGCACAGCTACCCCCACAAGTGCAGCCCCCACAAGCACAGCCCTGGACGGCGCAGCAGCGGCCGGCCGGGTCCGAACCGAATCCCAATCCGTACGCCGTGCGAGGAGTCCGACCGTGAGCGAGCCGACGGAGCCCGGAGGCTGGGCCACCGCCTGCTACGAACTCGCCGTCAACGGCTCGCCGCAGCAGGTCACCGATGCGTGGATCGGCGAGAGCCTGCTGTTCGTGCTGCGCGAGCGGCTCGGTTTCACCGCGGCCAAGGACGGCTGCGGCGAGGGCGAGTGCGGGGCCTGCACGGTGCTGATGGACGGTCAGCCGACCGCCGCATGCCTGGTCCCGGCGGTCGCCGCGGAAGGGCGCGCGATCGAGACCCCGGAGCTCCACGCGGTGCCGCAGCCGGATCCGGTCGCGGCGGCGCTGGCGGCGCACGCGGGCGCAGGCTGCGGTTTCTGCCTGCCGGGGGTCGGCATGGAGCTGCGCGCGCTGCTCGCCCGCAACGGCAAGCCGAGCGCCGCGGCGATCCGCGAGACACTCAGCGGGCACCGCTGCCGCTGCCTGCCGCCCGAGCGCTTCGTCGCCGCGACGACGGAGGCGGCACGGGTGCTGGCGCGCGGCCGGTCGCATCCGCCGGGCCAGCTGGCAGCCCAGACTGCGGCCCAGCCGCACATACCCGGGCAGGCCCATCCGGGCGTGCGCGAGGGCGAGCAGGCCGGCGTGCCCGCATGACGACTCCCACGTCGGTACCGGGCTTCCTGATCGGCGAACAGCTCCCCGACGCGGGGCGGGATTCGGCCCAGCCGGTCGAGTCGGAGCTGGCCGAGTACGGGCCGTCCCCGATCGAGGGCGGCCCCACGGCCGGGGACGGCATCGGGCGGGTGGTGCCCGCCGCCAAGGCGACCGGCCGCTACCCGTACACCGGCGACCTGAGCGTGCCCGGCATGCTGTGGGCCGCGATGACCCGCAGTCCGCACGCGCGGGCGACCATCGTGGGCTGCGACACGGAGGCCGCCAAGGCGCTGCCGGGCGTGCATACCGTGCTGGCCGGGGGCGACCTCGGCATCAGCGAGATCGACTACCTCGGCCAGTGCGTGGCCATCGCCGCCGCCGAGCACCCGGCCATCGCCCGGGCCGCGCTGGCCGCCGTGGTCATCGACTACCAGCCGGACGAGCCGCTGACCGATCCGCGCCAGGCCTTCAACGCCGCGCCGATCCACTCGGACGGCAATATCGCGGCGCACCGCTTCTTCACCACGCCCCGGGACGCGACCGCGAAGAAGAAGCCGCCCGCCGGCCGCCGCACCGACGTGCTGCAGAACGGCGAGCAGCCCTCCGCGCCGCCCCAGACCGTCTCGGTGATCCACGGGTACGAGTTCGCCCGGCCGGCGGACTGGCCGGCCGGCCCGGCCACCGTGGTCGCCGTCCCACACGGCGACGGGCTCGAGATCCACACGCTCACCGTGGACCCGCGCCGGGACCGCAGCGCGCTGGCCGCCGCGCTCGGCCGGCCCGAGTCGCAGATCCGGCTGGTGCCCGCGCCGTTCACCGGCGGCGGGATAGCGGACGACGCGGACCTGCGGGTCGCCGCGGCGCTGCTGGCCGCGCGCACCGGACGGCCGGTCAAGGCGGTGGACAGCAGCGTCGGGCACTGGCCGGCCGGGACCGCCGAGCCGGCCGCGCGGGTGCACGCGATCCACGTCGTGGACGGCGACGGGGTGCTGCGCGAGGTCCGCATCGAGCTGGTCATCGACGGCGGCGCGGAGCCCGCGGCGGCGGAGGCGCTGCTCGACGAGTACTGCCGGCTGGCGGCCGGGCCGTACCGGGTGCCCAAGGTCGAGGTGCAGGGCTGGGTGGTGCGCACGCACAACCCGCCGCTGGCCCCGTGGCCCGGCGGCGGCGCGGCGCTGGCCGCGGTGGTGGCCGAGGCGCAGATGGACGCGGTCGCGGCGGCGCTCGGGATGACCGGGCTCGAGGTGCGGGTCAAGAATCTGATGCGCACCGGCGACCTGCTGCCGGACGGGCGCAAGGTGGTCGCCGCGGACGCGCTGCCGGAGCTGGTCACCGCGGTGCTCGACGCCCCGGTCCCGCCGTTCCCGCCGGGGCCGGACGTGCGCGAGTTCCCCGGCACGGTCGGCCGCACCGGCGAGATGACCCGGCTGCGCCGCGGGGTCGGCGTGGCGCTGGCCATGATCGACCTGGTGCCGCCCGGCCTGTCCGAGGAGCTGGCCACCGCGCAGGTCGCGCTCAGCTCGGACGTGCACGGGCCGATCGCGCACGTGAGCACGGCGATGGTGGACACCGGGGCCGGGCAGCACGCGCTGCTGCGCAAGATCGTGCGCGAGGCCCTGGGCGTGCAGCGGGTGCTGGTGCGCCGCCCGACCGATCCGAGCGCTCTGCCTGCAACGCCGCTGGCCTCGGGCCGGGCCGCGTGGCTGCACGGCATGGCGGTCCAGCGGGCCGCGCGCGCGGTGCGGGCGCAGGCGCTGGAGGTGGTCGCGGCCGAGTTCGCGATCTCGCCCGAGCTGCTGGAGGTGCGCGGCGACCGGGTGGTCAGCTACGACGGCGTGCTGTCCAAGCCGCTCGACGAGGTGTACCGGGCGGCGCTGCGCGGAGCGGCGGTCTACATCGCCGACGGGGAGTTCCGGGTGCGCGGCTCCGGGCCGGCTGAGCCCGGGGTGTTCGTGCCGGAGCCGGGCCAGGCGCACGTGGCCTTCGCGGTGCACCGGGCCGTGGTCGACGCGGACACCGAGCTCGGGCTGATCCGGCCGGTGCGGGTCACCGCCGCGCACGACGCTGGCCGGGCGCTGGTGCCGGGCCGGATCGAGGCGGCGATCGCGGCCGGGGTGATCTCCGCGACCGCGGCGGTCTTCGCCGACGAGGCCCCGGCGGCCCGCGGCGCGGCCGGGGCGCTGGCCTGCGCGCAGCTGCCGACCGCGCTCGACCTGCCGGAGGTGGACGTGCTGCCGCCGGTGCAGTCCTCGATCGGCGAGTTGGAGACCACGGCGCTGCGCCGGCGCGGCTTCTCCGCCCCGCTGCCGCTCGGCTACCAGCCGGTCGGCCGGATCGCGCACGCCGCGGCGGCCGCCGCGCTGGCCTGCGCCGCCCGCGACGCGCTCGGCTCGCACCGCACCGCGTTCCCGATCCGGCCCTGGGAGTCGGGCCACAGCCGGTGACCGGGTCCGGGGAGTAGTGTGCAAGAGCCGTGAGTCGCGGTTCGCAGGAAGGGGACGGCCCCGGTGGGAAATTCCGCCATCGCTCTGGTTCCGATCGTCATCGTGCTGTTCCTGGCCGCGACGTCCCTGTGGGTCTATCAGGACGCCGCGAACCACGCCAGGCGGGGCAGGCCCGTCTACTTCTCAGCGGGCAATCTGGAAGTGAGCGCGCCCGCCGTCTGGGCCGCGGGGTGTCTGGCTCTGTGGGTCTTCGTCATGCCGCTCTACATCACCTGCCGGAAGCACGCCGACTGACCGGGCCAGTCTGACCAGCACAGCGCCGTCGCTGGAACCCGCTGTCCCCGGGCCCCGGTACGGTAGATAGCCGCGTGCCCAAGTGCGGCTCGCGATCCGAACAGGGGGCAGAACTCTGAGCACGTCCGCCGCGTCCCACCTGTCCCCGGCCTATCCCGACCGAGCCCCGTGGGGCACCGCGGGCCGCCTGCGCGCCTGGCAGCAGGCCGCGCTCGAGGAGTACAACCGCCGCGAGCCGCGCGACTTCCTGGCCGTCGCCACCCCCGGCGCGGGCAAGACCACCTTCGCGCTGCGCATCGCCACCGAGCTGTTGGACCGTCACCTCGTCCAGCAGATCACCGTCGTGGCCCCGACCGAGCACCTCAAACACCAGTGGTCCGAGGCCGCGAAGAAGGTCGGGATAGGGATCGACCCGACCTACTCGGGCGCCTCCGGCGGCACCTCGCGCGACTACACCGGCATCGCCGTGACGTATGCGGGCGTGGCCGCGCACCCGATGCTGCACCGGCGCCGGGTGGAGAACCGCAGGACCCTGGTCATCCTGGACGAGATCCACCACGCGGGCGACGCGCTGTCCTGGGGCGAGGCGATCTCCGAGGCCTTCGAACCGGCCGCCCGCCGCCTCGCGCTGACCGGCACCCCGTTCCGCTCGGACACCGCGCCCATCCCCTTCGTGACCTACGCCCCGGACGCCGAGGGCGTGCGCCGCTCGGCCGCCGACTACACCTACGGCTACGGCGGGGCGCTCGCGGACGGCGTCGTGCGCCCGGTCATCTTCCTGTCCTACGCGGGCCAGATGCGCTGGCGGACCAAGGCGGGCGACGAGGTGGCCGCCAGCCTCGGCGAGCCGATGACCCAGGACGCGGTGTCGCAGGCCTGGCGCACCGCGCTGGACCCGGAGGGCAACTGGATGCCCGCGGTGCTGCGCGCGGCGGACCGGAGGCTGGACGAGGTGCGCCGGGCCGTGCCGGACGCGGCCGGACTGGTCATCGCGACCGACCACAACACGGCCCGCGCCTACGCGAAGATGCTGCGCGAGATCAGCGGCAAATCGCCGACCGTGGTGCTGTCCGACGATCCGAAGGCCTCGACCCGAATCGGGAAGTTCAGCGATTCCGAGGACAAGTGGATGGTCGCGGTCCGGATGGTGTCGGAGGGCGTGGACGTCCCCCGGCTGGCCGTCGGGGTCTACGCGACCTCGATCTCGACCCCGCTGTTCTTCGCCCAGGCGGTCGGCCGCTTCGTGCGGGCCCGGCGGCGCGGCGAGACCGCCTCGGTGTTCCTGCCCTCGGTGCCCTCCCTGGTCCAGTTCGCCAACGAGCTCGAGCTCGAGCGCGACCACGTGCTCGACCGCAAGAAGCGCGGCGAGGACGACCTGTGGAGCGAGGAGGAGGACCTGCTCGCGGACGCCAACGCGACGAAGGACGAGGCTCCGCTGGAGGAGTTCACCTTCAAGGCGCTGGAGTCCGAGGCCAATTTCGACCGGGTGCTCTTCGACGGCGGGGAGTACGGCGTCACGGCGCAGATCGGCAGCGCCGAGGAGGCCGACTTCCTGGGCATCCCCGGGCTGCTGGAGCCCGAGCACGTGCGCACCCTGCTGCAGAAGCGGCAGGCCCGGCAGATCTCCCGGCAGCGCGGCGCGGCGGGCGAGGCCGCTCCCGTCCCGGCCGAGGAGCGCCCGGTGGTCAGCCACCAGCAGCTGCTGGAGCTGCGCCGCGAGCTGAACAACCTGGTCGGGGCCTGGCACCACCAGACCGGCCTGCCGCACGGGGTGATCCACGCGGACCTGCGCCGCAGCTGCGGCGGGCCGCCCACCGCCCAGGCCAGCGCGGTCGAGCTGCGCAGCCGGATCGAGACGGTACGCAAGTGGGCCGTCAACCGCGCGTCCTGACGGTGTCCCCTTAACCGTGCGTCATGAAGCGAGCCTAGACTCACGCTGTGACGACGACCACGCACCACCCGGAGACCTCGCAGACCCTGGACCGGGGGCTGCGGGCGCTCGAAGAGCTGGCCGAGGCGCCGGCCGGGCTGACCGTCACGGAGCTGGCCGACCGGCTCGGGGTCAACCGCACCATCGTCTACCGGCTGCTGGCCACCCTCGAACTGCACGGCCTGGCCCGGCGGGACGCGGCCGGCCGGGCCCGGCTCGGCATCGGCGTGCTGGCGCTGGCCCGGCGGGTGCAGCCGCTGCTGCGCGACGCGGCGGCGATTCCGCTGCGCCGGCTGGCCGAGGAGGTCGGGGCGACCGCGCACCTGACCGTGGTGGACGGCACCGAGGCGCTGGCCGTGGCCGTGGTCGAACCCACCTGGACGGACTACCACGTCGCCTACCGGGTCGGTTCCCGGCACGCGCTGGACCGGGGCGCGGCCGGACGGGTGATCGTGGCGTACCGGGAGAACGGCACCACGTCGTACATGGTCACCCAGGGCGAGCTGCAGTCCGGGGCCTTCGGCATCGCGGCCCCGCTGGTGGACGTGCCCGGGATCGAGGCCTCAGTCGGCGTGATCTCGTTCGGCGAGCTCGACCCGGCCCGCACCGGCCCCCGGATCGTCCGCGCTGCCGCCGAGGTCGCCAAGGCCCTGCGCTGAGGGGTCCGGCGCTGACTCGTCAGGTGCAGCACGGTTGACCGCGCAGGCGGGAGTCGATCCCGGCAGGCGGTAGCGGTTCGCGGCGATGATCCGGTATCCGACCGCGGCGAGCCAGGAGAGCGGCGGCAGCATCATGAGCAGGCCCACGGGGCGCCACGGCCAGCGGGAGCGCAGCAGCACCCGCGCGACGGCCTGGGCTCCGGACCGGATCGGCGCGCTGTCCGAGACGGGCAGCCACTGCACCGCACGGGTGACCTGAGCCTCAGTCAGCCCGTGCGCGGCGAGGTCGAGTTCCTGCCACGGCACGAAGCGGGCCGCCGGGCGGCACCAGCGCTTGATCCAGTTGACCGAGGCCGTACAGAAGCCGCAATCCCCGTCGAACACGAGCGTGGGCTGAAAACCGGTCACCCCCCGATCGTAGGCCGGTCCTCTCACCCGCAGTCCGACGGCCTGCCAGAACCGGTCCGGCAGGAAGACCGCGTCGCCGACCAGCATGATCGCCGAGAAGAACGGCAGCCCGAGCAGCACCGCGATAGAAGCGTGCATGAGTACGAGCACGGCCAGGGCGGGGTACTTCAGCCGCGGCGCGAACACGATGAACGGGAATCCGGCCTGCACGAACACGGTCGCGTACCCGGCGATGGCGATCAGGAAGGTGTGCCCGGCCAGCCAGGTGGACAGCCCCGGCCACGGGTGGAACCAGTCCAGCTGCAGCACGTAGGACAGCGCCGAGCCGTCCTGCCACATCGAGCCCTGCACCTTGAGGAATCCGGCGGTGCCGTAGATGACGCAGATCTGCGCGGCGACGGCCAGCACCGCGCCGTTGTGCACGAGAGCGGTCATCCGCTGCCGCGTCGCCGCGAGTTCGCCGCGCCAGTCCGGCCGCGGCGGCTGCGCCGGCCGGGCCGCACGCCTGCGCGCGTCCAGCGACCAGTGCGTGCCGCAGGCCGTGAAGACCAGGTAGATCGACATCAGCATCAGGACGTTGTCGCCGCCGTCGGTCAGCAGCGGCGCCCGGTTCTCCAGCGCGATGACGACGAGGGCGAACACCGGCGCGACGATCCGGGTGTGCCAGCCGAGCGCGAAGGCCACGCCGACCAGGATCGCGCCGAGATAGCAGAGGTCGAATTCGGTCCGGGTCAGCGCGGCCGGGACCGCGAACCAGGCGCGGACCAGCCCGGACCAGTCCGCCTGAGCCGCGTACTGCCGGGACAGCGCCGGGCTCCAGGCGGCGTCCGGCCCCCAGTTCACGTCCCGCTCGCCCCACTCGCGCAGCAGGAACAGCGCCCACAGCGAGCCGTATCCGATCCGCAGCACCGCGAGGCCGCGGGCGGCGAACAGCCGGGTGGAGACCGCCTCGTACCGGTCGCCGCACCACCACAGCGCCCGGCCGAGCAGCCCGGGGTTCACGCCGCTCCCGGGCCCGTGGCGGCCTGGTCCGCAGCGTCGGCGGGGTCCGCCGGATTCGCCGGGACCGTCCACCAGTCCAGGGTCCGGGTCTGCGGGGCGGTCTGCGCCGCGGTGCGGCCCGGTCCGGGTATCAGGGTCGTGATCGCACGGATCTGCACCGAGCCGATCGTGCCCTTCACCGGGCCGCGCAGCCGGTCGAGCACCAGGTTGACCAGGTACTGCTGCATGATCGCGGACTGGCCGCCGGTCGGATTGCCGTTGGCGTCGTGCGTCCCGAGCCATTCGAACCAGGCGTTGCGCAGCCCGTTCTCGGCCAGGTGTCCGGGGACCGGATCACCCTGCACCGCGGCCGTGTCCTGCGCGGACAGGTCGAACCAGCCGGTCACCGCGCCGTCCGGGCTGAGGCTGGCCCGCGCCTGGACGGTGACGTTCTCCGAGATCGGGTTGGGCGCGAACAGCCGCCAGTTCTGGGTGAACAGCGGCTCCATCCACCACTGGACCTGCTTCGCGTAGCGCTGCGACACCGGATTGGCCGGGGCGTTGTAGAGGAACGTCGCCGACAGGTGCACGCCGAGGACCGCGACCACCGCCAGCGCGGTCGCCGCCACCAGGGCGCGCGACCAGCGGCGGGTGAGCGGCGGCGGTGCGGATCCGGGTATGGGTGCGCTCATTGCGGGTGAGCGTACTCGGGGGCGGGTTCCCCCGCCGCCGCTTCGGTGAGCGGGAGCACCCGCAGCGGGATCGGGTTCTCCAGCGCGATCACGGTGGCGGTCCGCATGATCCCGTCGAAGTCCACCAGCCGGTCGATGACGTGCTGCAGGTCGGTGTTGGAGCGGGCCACGATCCGGCAGAGCATGTCCCCGTTGCCGGTGATCGTGTGCATCTCCAGCAGTTCGGGGATGGTCGCCAGGTGGGCGCGCACGTCCCGGCCGCGGCCCTGGCGGATCTCCAGGGTGGCGAAGGCGGTCACCGCGTAGCCCAGCGCGCCCGGGTCGATCTGCGGGCCGAAGCCGCGGATCACGCCGCGGGCCTGCAGCCGGTCCAGCCGGGCCTGGACGGTACCGCGGGCCACGCCGAGCCGGCGCGAGGCCTCCAGCACGCCGATCCGCGGCTCGTCGGTGAACAGCCGGATCAGCCGGGCGTCCAGCCGGTCGATGGACGCGGGGTGGTCTACGGGCACGGGAAACGCTCCCCTTCGCAGTGATCAGATTGTGCAGATAGTCCGACACTATCCGCCAGATGCAGGACAATCTGTATAGCATTCTCGCTTCCTGTTGACCATACTGGCCGCCGGGAACAGTCTGCGGTCTATGACCCAGTTGCTCGCGCACCCCCAGTCCGGTCCATCCCAGGATGCCGATCCGTTCCCGGTCAAGGGCATGGACGCGATCGTCTTCGCGGTCGGCAACGCGAAACAGGCCGCGCACTACTACTCGACCGCCTTCGGCATGCGGCTGGTCGGGTACAGCGGACCGGAGACCGGCAGCCGCGACGTCGCCTCGTACGTGTTGATGTCCGGCTCGGCGCGCTTCGTGCTCAACGGCCCGGTGCGGGCGGGCACCGAGCTCGGCCGGCACGTCGCGGAGCACGGCGACGGGATCACCGACCTGGCCATCCGGGTCCCGGACGTCTACGCGGCTTACGAGCACGCCGTCGCGCATGGGGCGCGCGGGCTGGAAAAGCCGCACGAACTCGAGGACGAGCACGGCGTGGTGGTGCGCGCGTCCATCGCGGCGTACGGCGAAACCCGGCACTCGCTGGTCGACCGCAGCCGCTATCACGGCCCCTATCTGCCCGGCTACGCCGAGGCCGCGCCGCTGGTCCAGCCGCCGGCCCGGCGCAACTTCCAGGCCGTGGACCACTGCGTCGGCAACGTGGAGCTCGGCGCGATGGACACATGGGTGGACTTCTACCGGCGGGTGATGGGCTTCACCAACATGGCGGAGTTCATCGGGGACGACATCGCCACCGAGTACTCCGCGCTGATGTCGAAGGTGGTCGCGGACGGCACCCGCAAGGTCAAGTTCCCGCTCAACGAGCCGGCCGTGGGCAAGCGCAAGTCGCAGATCGACGAGTACCTGGAGTTCTACGGCGGCCCCGGCGTGCAGCACCTCGCCCTGGCCACCAACGACATCCTGGCCGCGGTGGACGCGATGCGCGCCGCCGGGGTGCAGTTCCTGGACACCCCGGACTCCTACTACGACGACCCCGCGCTGCGCGCCCGGATCGGCGAGGTGCGGGTCCCGGTGGAGCAGCTGAGGGCGCGCCGGATCCTGGTGGACCGGGACGAGGACGGCTACCTGCTGCAGATCTTCACCAAGCCGGTGCAGGACCGCCCGACGGTGTTCTTCGAGCTGATCGAGCGGCACGGCTCGCTCGGCTTCGGCAAGGGCAACTTCAAGGCGCTGTTCGAGGCGATCGAGCGGGAGCAGGCCGACCGCGGAAACCTCTGACTGCAGCCCGGTTTCCGCTAATCTCCCTTAGAGCGCGCGCGGAGTGGTGGCCGGATCAGCGAGCGGGTCGAGGGCCGACTCTGCCGGATATGCGGCTGGCGCCGCGTGGGGCAAGGCGGAGGAGGTCTGCGCAGTGGTGTCCTGGGCAGGCCGACGACAACGC